>Ga0308157_10000759_pt1 | contig 89198 bp, 78 predicted proteins | sample PhyBR1_FD_201035 | JGI IMG/M metagenome (GOLD analysis project Ga0308157, IMG submission 201035) | Phyllosphere microbial communities from UC Gill Tract Community Farm, Albany, California, United States - DLSLB.R1 | ecosystem: Host-associated > Plants > Phyllosphere > Unclassified | place: USA...
GCCGTAGTCGCTCAGGTTGACCGCCACTGCACCCAGCTTGGCCTCCACTGTGCCCCAGCTCACTTCGTTGCTGCTCGCCTTACCGTCCGCTCCAAAGCCGTTGCCGCTTGCTGTCGTGACGTTGCCATTGACCAGCGATACGCCGTCTTCCGTGACCGAGTCTGCCGTGTGCGAGGCCGCCACCGGTACATCGTCCACGATTTCGATCTTGAGCGCAGCATTGGCAATGTCACCATCACTATCCGTCACCACTATCGCAAAGTCATCGCTCTCCACGATGCCCTCAACGTCTGTGGTCGCACTGGTCAGCGTGTAGCTATAGCTGTAAACACCACCCGAGAGGGTCACAACCAACTGACCATGTGCACCCGCCACAGTGCCACCGTTTGTGACATCAACACCGTTGATGACGAGAGATGCCAATGTATCGCCAACTGTTCCGATGTTGAACGCCCCCGCGGCCGTCTTGCTTGCTCCAGGGTTGGAACCATCGGCCAACCCCGCTTCATTGACTTCGTTGTTGCCGCTTTGGATATTTGGACTGTCAGGAGTGACGCCAATGGTTGGGACAGATGTTCCAGCATCCTGAGCCAGGCCCCCCCCGGAAATGAAATTATCTTCCTGCGAAGACAATGAACGCGGGTATTCCAGAGCAAGTGGGGACGTGTTTTCAATCACATTCGCCAACCGCACATAAGTGCTGCCTGCACCCTCACCTCCGCCCAAAATAGCAGCCGTGGGATCCAATTGCTCCAAGGGATCTTGCCCCTCGTTCAGAGCCGTAATCAGCGCATTGACATCTTCAAGCCCCGTTTGTGCAATAGCGGCCTCATTAGGCTCTGCCGGTTGAAGCAAATCTTGCGTAAGCGTGATCTGCTGATTTTCTGCAATTTGGAGAGTGCCTGATTCATCGCCCTGCACAACAAGCTTGCTGCCTGCAGCAGTAACGATTTCTGCATCCACAGGAATGCGCATGCCCACGCGCAACGCCTGAACACTGCCATCTTTATTGCGAATCCAGGCTTGACCATCTAACTGGGTAACGATTACAGCAGTGTTTGACATGACTCTCTCCAAAAAGAACGTGGGCTAATTACTCACTCTTGGAAAGATGCTACTGACGCAAGGACAGCACGCCTATTGGCGGCCACGCCAATAGGCGAACAATTAATGCAAATTCAATGGCAAATATTGATGAAGGGGATGCGTTCACTGTCACGCCTCTAGATTTCCACAAAAAAATAGCAGCCTGTACAGGCTGCCATTGATACTCAATACCTTATGAGCTGCTAAGCAACAATGAATAAAGGCCAACCGCTCACTTTTTCGAAAAAAATCAGGTCAACTCATCAGTTCATGCACGAATGCCATGGACTTTAAGCACCAGTTGCAATCGATCTTGAAGTTGCAACTTCTCAAATACTGCCGACAAATGTGCACGAACAGTGCGCTCCGTAATGCTTAACTGCCGCGCTATGTCTGCATTGCTGAGACCATGTGCTGCATGTCTAGCGACTTCAGTCTCTCGTTGGGACAACGCAGCAGACCAATCGCTGCTTGACTCAGGCGGCAACCGCTGATCAATACCCTGCAATAGTTTTTGCAACAGGCTGCGCCCAACCCAGATAGCACCCTCTTGCATACTAGTCAAAATTCGTGACAAGGAGACTGCATCAAGATGCGTATGCGCATATCCATTACACCCTCTAGTAAGCACCATCTGCCCCTCTGCATCACTCATGCGGGCACTAAGCACCAAAACGCAAAGTGCAGCCAAGCAACGATCCCATACCTCAGTTTGTGTGCTCAACAATTCCACATCAAGCACCACCAAGCTATGACCTGATGCCTGCCAGTGCTGTACGTCCTTCAAGCTCACCCCGCGATAGGGATGCCAGCCTAATGGCGCGAGCAACTGCCAACTCTGCCACAGAGTGGGATTCTGCGTGACCATTAACACTGGCACCTCTTGCATATCACTCCTCAACTGGCCATCTTGCATGATTTATCGTTCTGTAAAAGCGTTAGATTTAGCTCTCAAAATTGGCTTCAGCAAGTACTGCATAACCGTGCGCCGACCTGTTAAAACATGCACCTCCGCTTGCATACCAGGAATAATCGGCCTGGAGTCATCTCCCACATGTGACCGGTCTGTCCGCACCTTGACGATGTAATAAGAATTACCTTTTTCATCTGTGATGGTGTTGGCACCTATTTGCTCAACTCGTCCAGCAAGCCCGCCATAAACTGCAAAGTCATACGCGGTGAACTTGACTTCTGCTTTTTGTCCAAAATGAAGAAACCCGATATCTTTTGGCAGCACCTGGACTTCCAGCAGCAAGCTGTCGTCCATAGGAACGATGTCCAAAATATCTTTCCCGGGTTGAACCACTCCACCGATCGTGTTGGCAGTCAGTGTGTTCACAGTTCCGCGTACTGGCGATCTCACCTCGGCCAGCTTGACACGATCCGCCAAAGCCAGCTGCCCTTGCTCCAGAGATGAAAGTTTGGCTCGGGTTTCCGACAACTCCACACGCGCCAAGTTCCGAGCGTTTAGCTCTGATTCCTGAACCTTGCGTTCCGCTTCCTGAATCGCAGCCTGAATACGACCCAGCTGTGCACCAGCGGCCTTGGCCTCCCCGCAAAATCGAGCCACATCACGTTGCAATCGCAACAAATCAACTTCAGAGACAGCCCCGCTTTTAAGCAAGGGCCTAGTTACTGCCAACTCTTCGGACGTAAGACTACAGCTGGACGCTGCTTGATCACGGTTTGCAGTAGTCTCACGTAGCTCTTGACGACGCTGGTTGAGTTGATCACGAGCAATACTCACTGTCGTGTTCAGCTCTTGGTTCTTCGTTTCCCAGAACTTACGCTCCATTGCAACCAGTTGCGGTGCAGCTTCAAGAACATCATTCGATATTTGAAAAGCCTCCCCTGTTGCCAAGGCCTCGAGTCGTGCTGCCTTCGCTTTCAACGCCAATGATTCAGCTTTGTTCTCCCCCAGAGATGCACTGAAACGTGTTGGATCTATTCGTAAGAGCACTTGCCCCACCTCAACACGCTCGCCGGGGCGGATGAGTATTTCTTCCACAATACCGCCATCCAAGCTTTGCACGACCTGCACCTGCCGTGATGGAACCACCTTGCCTTGCCCACGTACAACTTCGTCAATATTCCCCAAAGAAGCCCAGACGATGAGCGCAAAGACAGTGACTAACGAAGTCCAAAGCAGCAAGCGAGAACTTCTGGCCTGCTGCTGACCTGCAGCCCACTGTGCATCCGCCAAGAAATCGCCTGGCTGCATGCTGGCTGCCTGCGCATCGTCATGCAAAAGCCAGTTTTTCAACCGTGCACTCAATGATGCGGCTTTACCCTCTTGCTTACCTGTGTGTTTGCTCATGAGCGTCCTCCAGCTCGAGCAATACGCCCAGACTTCAACGCATCAATGACTTGCGCCTTAGACCCATCGGCAACAACCTTGCCTGAGTCAATAACAATCAGGCGATCGACCAACTCCAAAAGCGCTGTTCTGTGCGTTACCAATACGATAGTTTTTTCTGCACTGCTTTCTGCAAGTCTCTTTCGCAGCAAGGCTTCACTCTGATTGTCTAAATTACTACTGGGTTCATCGAGCAGAAGAATTGGAGGATCTTGAATCAGAGCTCTAGCTACGGCGATGGATTGACGCTGCCCACCCGACAAAGACTCTCCTCGCTCACCAATAGGCATTTCATAGCCTTGAGGATGTTCCGCCGCAAATTCATCCACACCGGCAATCCGTGCTGCATGCAGCATGTCGGCTTCCGTCGCATACGGAGCACCCACTAGCAAGTTATGCTTCAAGCTCCCATAAAAGAGCATTGGGTCTTGGGGAACATGCCCAATCGAGCGACGCAAATCTGTAGGATCCATCTGCCGCGCATCTACACCATCAATCAAGATGGCACCTTGTTTAGGCTGATACAGGCCTAAGATAAGTTTTTCCAGCGTGGTCTTGCCAGATCCGATGCGACCAATGACGCCCACTTTCTCCCCAGGCTGAATCACAAAGCTCACATCTTTCAGGGAAAGTTGATCCGCACCCGGATAGCTAAAACTGACATTTTTGAACTCAATGCCTCCGTGAACAACTGGGCGCGACACGAAATCTCTGTCAGCGCTGTGCTCTATCGGCATCTTCATGTAGCTATCGACAGAAGAAAGAGAGGTCTTTGCGTTGTGGTACTGCATCATCAGACCAGCAACTTGGCCCAGTGGAGCAATACAACGACCTGAAATCATTGACGCCGCAATGATCCCCCCCATCGAAAGCTCAGATGCCTGCACTAAGTACACGCCAATAATCACGACTGCTACCGTCACCAATTGCTGCATCGTCTGCACAAAGTTCACGTTTGCGGCAGAGATCAACTTAATTTTTCCGCCCACAAAAGCAATGTATTGGGTAGCGCTCTCCCAAAGTCGCTGCACCCCACTTTGAGCATTGAGAGTCTTGACCGCATCTAAATTCGTTAGTGCTTCAACCAAAAGCGCATTGCGCTGAGAAACAGCTTGAAAAGTTTTGACGGTCAAACTTTCTAAACTTGCCTGCGCATAAAAAGAAACGAGCAGAACCGCCAGAATCGCAACGATTGGAGGAATCAGCATCCACGGAGATATCCAAGCTAAAACGATCAAAAAGAGCAAAACAAATGGCAGATCGACCAGTGCGGTGAGACTCGCGGAAGCAATAAAGTCCCGAACAGATTCAAACGAACGCAAGTTTGCTGAAAAGGAGCCCACCGAAGCGGGACGACTCTCCATCCGCAAATCCAATACCTGCTCCATGATCTTTGCAGACAATTTGACATCAATACGCTTGCTCGCTGTATCTACAACATATGCACGCGCTGTCGTCAGGATGAAGTTGAAGACCAAAATTAAGCTGACACCAATAGCAAGCACCCACAATGTTTCGACTGCATTGTTAGGAACAACCCGGTCATACACATTCATGCTGAACAGAGGGATGACTAGCGCAAACAGATTGATCAGCACTGCAGCCAGAAAGGCATCTCTGTAAAAACGCTTGTTGCCAATCACCGCAGCCCAAAACCAATGCTCACTGCTGTTTTTTACTTCTTGTTCAGCACGTCGCTCGAACCGGAACTGAGGCCTTACAAAGCAAAGATAGCCAGAATAAATGTGCTGCAAATCTGCAGCAGAAATTTCTATAGGACTACCTGCTTCAGGAAACTGCACCAGAAAGCGCTGAGCATCCAACTGCTGCAACAAAAGCACCGCTCGGTTGTTGTTCAGCAGCAATATGGCAGGCAGCAGCCCTGCAGGCACATCGTCTAATTCGCGGCGCACAATGCGTGTCGTAAATCTTGCCCGCGCAGCAGCGCGCTCCAGCAGTGTGGGAGACAAACGGTTATTCACCAGTGGTAAGCCACTGCTCAAAGCCTGTGCGGTGTAAGGCGTGCCGTGAATACGTGTCAACTCAACCAAACACATCAGCAACGGATCATCTTGCGTGCTATGAGGTGGCAGGCGAAAGTTATTGCCAGCGGCTGATTTGCTCTCAGCCACAGTTTCTGTCGGTTGTGTGGATTGCTGCAACCCCCCGTCTTTAGATGCTTCCATCAATTACCCTCTCCCGTCAGATCAAAATGTCGTCATCGGGCATGAGGTCCAAAGAGTTGCGCAATCGATCTCGCTCCCTCTTCCGCTCATTGAGCTTGGCCTGCGCATGCGGCGGCAGATCCGTCAAACGCAAAGTCCCATTAGTCAGCAATGCATCAATCACATCCTCCAGCACCCGAATGAAATCATCATCCAGTGCAGAAAAATTTTGCTTGCCTCTATGGGCCTCTTCTTTTGAATCGTTGTGAGCCATCGCATCCTCCCTCAGACGACTCTTGCACGCCTATGCAAGAGCGTCAGTTAGTTGTGCTTTGCACGGTATGCAAAGCGCCTCTTCGGGCACTTACTTAAGAGCCACGGGCATTAAGTTACTGGTATCTGGCAACGCATCCATGCAAGTGCGCAGCGGATCATCAGGTAAGACCAAGGCTTGCTGCTCGTCAGGCTGCACATCGCGATGTGGCTGTTCTAGCCCCAGCACTGGCAGCACTTGGTTTGAGAGGGCTAACCAGTAGTACTCCGCCTTTCTCAAATCAAACTCTGCATTGGTCATCGCACGGCGTGCATCAAACAGTTCGTTTTCCGTATCCAGCAAGTCCAGCAATGAGCGCTGACCAATTCTGAATTGCTGCAAGTATGCAACGCGCACTTTGGATGTCGACAGTTCGTGCTCGCGCAAGAAAGGCAGCTGCTGACGCAAGCGAACAATGTTGTTCCAAGCGATGGACAGCTCTTGCTGCACATTGCGGCATGTGTAATCTCGCACATCTTGTGCCGCATACCCTTGTGCCGCTGTTTGGCGAATACGTGCCGAGTCGGCACCGCCACGGTAGATGGGGTATGTCAGCATCAATTGAACACGTGAGCTTTGCACATCACGGTACAGCGCGCCGGGCTGTTCACGATCACGACCCGTTGAGGCACGCACATCCAGTGTTGGTGCATGACCAGCTTTGGCAACTTTCTCACCTGCCTGCGCAGCTTGAACCAAGGCCTGCTTGGACAAAATCGATGGATTGACACGCAGAGCTTGCTCAAAGTTTTGCGTCTGTCCAATCACTGGCAAGCCGCCTGTGATTTCGGGCACCGGGGGCAATTGCGCAGCAGGATACTCGCCCACGACGCGACGGAAACGCTGCGTCACATCGTTGAGGTTGTTGCTCTCTGTCATCAAGTTGGTCTGCGCCAAAGACAGACGGCCACTGGCCTGCTCCATATCGACACCACGACCTACGCCCGACTCTTGGCGTTCACGCAGCTGACTCAAAGTGGTCGAGTGCATGGAGAAATTTTCTTGTGCCAGTGCTTGCATGGAGCGGTAACGCTGCACATCCAAGTACGCCGCAACAGCTTCGTTGGCCAAGTTGTTGGATGTAGCATGCAGATCGTAGTACTTTGACAACTTTTCAAAGCCGAACTGACGAATACGATTCGATGTTGCACCACCATCAAAAATCAGTTGGCGCAACTCTATGTTCCAGCCTGGGCGGTTCCAGTCATAGGAAGACGCGCCTTCAATGTTGCTGCGCCATTCACGGCCAGTCCATGCTTGCGCCGTGATGTTGGGGCGCCAGCCAGCACGCGCAATATTCTGGTCTTCCAGGGTGGAGACAAAATCGTGATAGCGCGCATTGATCTCGGGGTGCGAGGTGATGGCGCGTTCTACAACTTGATTTAAACCTGCAGGGGTCATGCCCAGGGGAGCCACCGGTTGACCGGCTTGCTGTGCCAAAGCACTAACAGCCAGCGAGGTGATGCCCAAGGATGCCATCACTTTGGAAAGGTTACGCATTTTCATAAGTGCACCTGCACAGTAAGCAGCCAACGCTCGATTGTTATTTTCAATCGACAAGCAGCATGGATTGATGAATTACATAAATACTAATCTACTAACAAAAAATACACAATGAAATAGGATGATGCCTACACCTAGAATCAGAATTCATCCCGCTCAGTTGAACAGTCACCAACCTGTAAACGCACCAAAACAACGCATTAGCCACAAGTTATCAAATACAACAGTTGTATAAATTTTGTTAGCCAAAGCTAATGTATCAACCAGACGTATTCGTAAATTTCAATAGCAAAAAGCGCCTGAATTTATTGAGATTTAGCACGAATTGATGCCAAATCCCAATAAATTCAAACGCTTTTTGCTATCTTTTTTACTCAACTCGTCAGTCGGCAATGATGGGCAAGGCAAACCGGCTTTGCGCCAAGCTCTCCAGCCCGAACTCTGTCAACAACTGCTGCAAACGCTCAGCGGCACTGCGTTTTTTGTGGCCGGTGTAACGCGCCACGATCAGTTCATTTTTCATGCTGTGCTCCCAGCCCACCAACTCAGTGACCGTGACTTGGTAGCCACTGGCCTCCAGATACAAGCAGCGCAATACATTGGTGATTTGGCTGCCCATTTCACGGGTGTGAATGGGATGGCGCCACAGCTCTGCCAGCGGTGTACGTGTCAGGCTCAGCGCCTTGGTTTGCCGCAGGCATGCGGCCACTTCGGCTTGGCAGCAGGGCACCAGCACCATGGCTTGGGCTTTCTTTTCCAAACCAAAGGCAATGGCGTCGTCGGTGGCGGTGTCGCAAGCATGCAAGGCCGTAACCACATCAAAGCGCTCTGGCATGAAATCCACATGCGTGGATTCAGCCACGGACATGTTCAGGAAGTGCATGCGCTCAAACCCCAGCTCGCTAGCCAGTTTTTGCGATGCATCGACCAAGGGCGCACGGGTTTCAATACCGTAAATGCTGCCTTGGCCCTGGGGTTTGAAGTACAGGTCGTACAAGATAAAACCTAGGTACGATTTACCAGCGCCGTGGTCTGCCAATGTAACAGCGTGGCCTTCTTTGCCCAGCTCTTGCAAGATGGGTTCAATGAATTGGTAGAGGTGATAAACCTGCTTGAGCTTGCGGCGCGAGTCTTGATTGAGCTTGCCATCGCGCGTCAGAATGTGCAGCGCTTTGAGCAGGTCAATGCTCTGCCCGGGTTTGAGCTCCAGCTGGCTGGCAATGTCTTGTGTGGCAGGCTTGGTGCCTACTGTCTGGCCTTTGGCCGCTTTGTGGTTCTTGCTCATTGCTTCTTTTCATTGGGGGCGGCATCAGCAGGGCTGTGCGCCACCGGGCAGCGCGCTGCCAAATCCAAATCCAGCCAACCCTCAATCCCCATATCGCCCAACACCTGCATGTTGCGCTCATAAATCGTTTCGGCCTCGGGGAAGGCTTCCACGGCCTTGTCAATGCTGTCTTCACGCAGCAAATGCAAGATGGGATATGGCGCGCGGTTGGTGCAGTTGGTCACGTCGTCGACGTCCGTGCCCTCAAACTGGAACAAGGGGTGAAACGAGGCGACCTGCAAAATGCCCCCCAGATCCAGATCGTCAACCAAGTCGTCTGCCAGCTCCGTGAAGTCATTGAAGTCCAAGAACTCCGTCAACGCCTGCGGCAGGATCAGCAACGTGGTGTCGCGCTTTTCAGGCGAACTTTCGGCCAAGGCCTCGAGCTCACGGTGCAGATCTAGGGCCACGCCTTCTGCGTCAGTCGCTTGGCTGACCACATAGTGGATTTGCCCTTTGACGTGTACGCTTTTGGCAAACGGGCAGAGGTTCAGGCCGATCACGGCCTTCTCCAACCAGCGCACCGTATCTGCGATCACGATGTCTTCAGGAAAGGAAAGTTCTGTGGGGATATCGGTCATGTGTCGGCCTCAAAAACAAATGGGGGCACCATGCCCCCTTTTGTGTTGTGCTGCAAATTTTAGCCAAGCACCAACTTTGTTGCAGCCCGCATGGCGATTGGCTGTTGCCTCAGCGCAAGTTCTGCACAATGAATCAAGCCAGCAGGCGCTGACCCGTGATGCGCTCGTGCTCCTTGGCAGCATACCGGTCGGTCATGCCGGCCACAAAGTCAGCCACCACCCGCGCTTGCGCGGTCATGTTGTCTGCCTGCTGGGCACGCAAGGCGTACCGTGGCTTCATCATGTCGGGCTGCTGCAGATAGGCAGCAAACAACTCGCGCACCACTTGCTGCGCAGCATCCATGGTTTGCATGACTTGCGCGTGACGGTACAGCTGGTGAAACAAAAAGTGCTTCAACGCCTGCGACTGCACCTGCATCTGCGCACTGAAGCTGACTAAACGCTGCGGACAGGCACGCACCTCATCTGCACTTTGCACACCGGCTTGCGCAATGTTCTGGAGGGTCGTGTCAATCACGTCATACACCTGCGCGCTCAGCATGCGGCGAATGGTTTCATACAGCAGCCGCCGGTGGGCCTCAAGCTGTGCAAGATGGGGGTATTCCGCCAAGGTCTGCGCATAAAAGTGCGCAAACAAAGGCACGCTTTGCAACTGCTCTAAGCTGATCAGGCCTGAGCGCACGCCGTCATCGACATCGTGTGCGTTGTAGGCAATGGCATCTGCCAGATTGGCCAGCTGCCCTTCCAGCGAGGTTTGCTGCCCGGTCAAAAACCGTGCGGCCACACCACCAGGTTCTTGTGCTTCCATCTTCAAGGCATTGCTGCGCGAGCAGTGTTTGAGAATGCCCTCGCGCGTTTCAAACGTCAGGTTGATGCCGTCGTATTGCGGGTAGCGCTCTTCCAAGTAATCCACCACCCGCAGACTTTGCAGATTGTGTTCAAACCCGCCATGCGCGTGCATGCAGGCATTGAGCTCATCTTGGCCCGCATGGCCAAAAGGGGTGTGGCCCAAATCGTGGGCCAAGCAAATGGCTTCGACCAAATCTTCATTCAGACCTAAAGGGCGTGCAATCGAGCGCCCCAGCTGTGCCACCTCCAGCGAATGCGTCAGCCGCGTGCGGAACAAGTCGCCCTCATGGTTCACAAAAACCTGTGTTTTGTAAACCAGCCGCCGAAATGCGCTGGAGTGCACGATGCGATCACGGTCCCGCTGGTGCTCTGTGCGCGTCAGCGCGGCACTTTCCGCATACCGGCGCCCACGCGTTGCTTCCGGTTGGCACGCCCAAGGGGATAAAAGCAATTGCACAGGCAGCTCTCTATTTGAATACAAAAACACACGCTAGCGCTTATGCAGCAAGCGCAAGAAGCTATCTTTTTATCAAGACTGAATTCCGACACCTTGCATGCAGCAGGTATCAATGACTTCACGCACCAAGCTGTCTGGTGCTGAGCACATGGTGGCTTTGCCTAGTCCATCAATCAGCACAAAGCGAATTTCACCTGCTTCGGCCTTTTTATCAACACGCATGTGCTCCAAGTAGGCACCGGCGTTGTCGGTGGCATCAATCACGGCACCCCGGGTCGGCAAACCTGCGCGGGCAATCAGCAACGTTAAACGGTCCACAAAGTTGGCATCGACCAAACCCAGTTTGTGCGACAAATGCGCCGCCATGACCATGCCTGCACCTACGCCTTCACCATGCAGCCAGTTTCCAAAGCCCATGCCCGCTTCAATCGCGTGTCCAAACGTATGGCCAAAATTCAAGATAGCGCGCAGGCCCGCTTCTTTTTCATCTTGGCCCACCACCCAGGCCTTAATTTCTACGCTGCGCTTGACAGCATGCATGAGCGCGCCAGGCTCCAGCTTGCGCAGCGCATCGACATGCGACTCCAGCCAGTCAAAAAATGCCATATCGGCAATCGGTCCGTATTTGATAATTTCGGCCAAACCTGCAGACACTTCACGGGCGGGCAACGTATCGAGCGAGGCCAAGTCACACACCACCAATTGGGGCTGATAAAACGCGCCAATCATGTTTTTACCCAGTGGGTGGTTGATGGCCGTCTTGCCACCCACGCTGGAATCCACCTGAGACAGCAGCGTAGTGGGCACCTGCACAAAAGGCACGCCGCGCATATAGCTGGCAGCCGCAAAACCGGTCATATCCCCTACCACACCGCCGCCCAGCGCAAACAGTACCGTCTTGCGATCGCAGCCATGGCCCAGCAAACCATCAAATATCAGATTCAGCGTTTGCCAGTCTTTGTGTGCCTCACCATCCGGAAGCACGACGGTATGCACCTTGGCATATTTGCCCTTTAAGGCCGCTACCAATTGCGCTGCATAAAGCGGTTGCACCGTGGCATTGGTGACGATCACGGCCTGTGCCGCTTGGGGGCAAGCCGCAAAGGTCGATGCCTGGCCCAGCAAATTGGAAGAAATTACGATGGGGTAGGAACGGTCACCCAAATCAATATGGACGGTCTGGCTTTGTTCGGTCACGGCAAGCATCTCGGCAAAAAACAAGGCCAAACAAGGCCCTGTGAATAAAGGTTCACATTGCTTAGAAGCTCCAAGCACTGCGCGTAGTTATACCGTCAATCCTCAAACCCATTGCAACAGCCATGGTCAGGCAACAAGCCAGCCAATTCTGCTTGCATGCATATTTTGCGGCTGACTTGGTTGGCATTTTGCCGTGCAGCATCAATCACATAGTGCGCGGTTTCTAAGTAGATGGGGCCACGCTCTTGTTGTAGCGCCTGCAGTCTCTTGAGCGGGTCTTCGCCCTGCATCAAGGGGCGGGTAGTGTCGTTGCGCAAGCGGCGGGCAATGTCGTCTGGCAAGGATTGCAGATAAAACACCGTGCTGTGTGTTCTGAGTACTTCACGGTTTTGTGCACGCAAAATAGCGCCACCACCAGTCGACAAAACACAGATTGGTTCTTGCTGCAGCAATTCGGCCAGTACTTGGGATTCCACATCCCTGAAAGCGACCTCTCCTTGCGCAGCAAAAAAATCTTTGATCGTGCAACCCAAGCGCTGCTCAATCACATGGTCGGTATCTACAAAACGAAGTTTCCACAATCGCGCCAAATGGCGACCAATGGTCGATTTACCTGAGCCGGGAAGGCCAATGAGAGAAAAGTGCACAGCGGCTTCCTGATTCACAGATAGACAAAGACCGCACAGAGGCGGTCTTGGATTGTCACCGACGGAATGTCGCTTTAATTGCGCGCAATGGCATCCGTCACCATTCGAGGGGTGATGAAGACCAGCATCTCACGCTTCGTCGACTCACGTGTCCGGCTCTTGAACAGATTACCCATGACAGGGATATCACCCAATACAGGGACCTTGTTCACTTGGTTGGTTTCTTCCATTTCAAAGATACCGCCAATCACCACCGTGCCACCGTTTTCAACCAGCACCTGCGTTTTAATGTGCTTGGTGTCAATCGCTACGCCTTGCAAAGTCGTCTCTCCGCGGGAATCTTTGTTGAGGTCCAAGTCCAAAATGATATTGCCCTCAGGGGTGATTTGCGGCATCACCTCCAGCTTCAACACCGCTTTTTTGAATGCCACCGTGGTTGCGCCATTCGGAGCAGTTTGCGTGTACGGGTACTCCGTACCTTGCTCAATGACCGCTTGCGTCTGATCGGCTGTCAGCAAACGCGGGCTGGAAATAATTTTCCCAACACCTTCCGCCTCCATCGCCGAGAGCTCAAGGGACAGAAAGCGCGTTAGTCCCGAATTAAAAATGCTCAACGCCAGAGAACTGGCTTCACCACCGGTAGACAGCCCTGCAGGCAAATTCACAAATGGCGAGCTATTGGTCGTGCCAAAGTTGTCATACCCACTACCCACACTCCCACGGCCAGCACGTTGATAGCCTGCACCAAATTTCACACCCAACGAACGTCCAAAGGTATCCCGCGCTTCCACGATGCGTGCCTCAATCAGCACCTGCCGCACTGGTACATCCAACTTCTTCAACAAATTGGCAATTTCTTCAAGCTTGCTCGATGTATCTGTCACAAACAGCTGATTCGTTCGCGGCTCGGCAATCGCCGATCCCCGCGTCGACAAAAAGCGCGTGCTGGCTTCACTGCTGCCACCGTTGTCCGCAATCTGCTTTTTCAACTCTTCCGCTTTAGCGTAGTTGATCTGAAAACCCTGCGTACGCAAAGGCTCCAGCTGTTCAATATTGCGTGCAGCTTCATAGTCACGCTTGGTACGCTCGTCAATTTCATCCTTGGGTGCAATCCAAAGCACATTGCCGTTCTTCTTCATGCCCAAGCCCTTGGCTTCCATGATGATGTTCAGCGCTTGATCCCACGGCACATCTTTCAGTCGCAGGGTCAGTGATCCACCCACCGTATCTGACGTCACGATATTGAAATTGGTGAAATCAGCAATCACCTGCAAAAGTGAGCGCACTTCAATGTTTTGGAAGTTCAAAGACAGTCGTTCACCGGTGAAACCGGGGCCACGTGTTAATTTGCTGGAGTCGACTTTCTTGGGACGAATTTCAACTACGAACTGGCTATCGCTCTGATATGCACTGTGTTCCCAATCCCCGTTCGCTTCCACCTGCAGCCGCACCCGGTCACCACTCTGACTGGTACTGATCGTTTGTACTGGCGTCGCAAAATCAACCACATCCAGACGCCGACGCAAGCCCTCCGGCAAGCTGGTTTTGAGCAATTCAATCGTTAGCCCCTTGCCTTCCAAGCGAACATCGGCATTCACCATGGGTGAACCCAAGTTGACAATCAGCCGTCCTGCGCCATCGCTTCCACGACGGAAATCCACATCTTTGAGTGCCACGCTTCCTGCAGTGTCTGAAGACACAGGCAATAACCGACGGTTTGTCGATGACGGCGGCTGCATCGCTGACGCTTGCTTGAGGGGATCTAAGAAGACCAGCACAACATTGCCACTGAGTTCCGTGCGATAGGTTGTTGCTGCTTTCAAATTCAGAACAACCCTGGTTTTGCCGGAGGCTTCCACCACATTGACGGTATTCAAGTTGCCTTGCTGAATGTCAATCAGCGATTGTCCTGTCGCATTGCTCGTCGCTGGCAAATCCAGTGCAATCCTTGCCGGAGTCTGGATCGCAAAACCTGTAATGCTTCCATTTAGCGGCTCAGAAAGCTCAATGCGCACAACCTCGCCACCACCCTGCAAAGAGCCGGTTACAGATTGCACGCTTGCAGCCCAAGCCGAGGTTGAGGTCAAAGTAGCAATAGCCAACCAACGCACAATTGAACAGCTTTTGGTAAGTTGCATTACTTATTCCCCTCTTGCAAATCAAGCGTCGTTATTCTTTCCACCCAGTCGCCCGTGGCATCTTGAATAACCTCTCTTAATTTTAGATTATTCTCGCCGATCTCCACTATATGACCATAATTTTGGCCAATATAGTTTCCTAGTTTCACTTGATAAATAAGTTGATTGACTCGAAGCAAAGCAGTTTTTTGACCATCTTTTTGCAAACTACCGACCATGGCCATGCTATCTAACGGATAGCTTTCTAACTCTTCTTTACGTCGATTTTGCTCAACCAACAAAAGAGCCATATTCGATGTATTTTTCGCAGATTCTCTACTCAAAACCTGCGTTAATTTCAACATATTAAAAGGATCTAATCCATTCGATGCAACATATGCTTGCGGCGCAAAAACCGAAGGCTCTTTCAATGCTTGTATTCGTGGTTTAACCGTGGTTTTTTGCATTGAAACCCACTGGCGTAGATCATCATTTGCATCCCCGCCACAACCCGACAAGCTCAACAGAGCACAAGTTCCTATCAGAATGAAGCATTTGCTGAATTTCATCTAGCAGCCCCTGCATTTCTAGGGGCCTGCGTTTTTCGCTTTGCCTGTGTCTCTTCTGCATCTAAATATCGGTAAGTTTTTGCTGTCGCATCCAGCAACAAACCTCCATCATTTCCCTGAGAAACAATAGATATATTATTCAACGTCACAATTCGAGATAAATATGCAATATCCGAAGCGAACATTCCGATGTCATGAAACCCTCCCGAAACTCTTACGGAAATCGGCAGCTCAGCGTAATAGTCTGCGACAGATTCACTACCAGGCTTGAATAATTCAAATTGCAAACTACGGCCAAGGCCCGCTTGATTAATATCAGACAACAAAGCAGCCATTTCAGATTTACTAGGCAATTGTTTCTCTAGCTGGATGACCGACTGTTGAACCTGCTCTCGTTGTTTTTTCAAGCCATCAAGACTAACGGCTTTAAGTAATTTTCTTTCGAAATCTGAGCGTAATTCAAGCTCTACAGCGCGCTCTCTCTGCAAGTCGTCTTCGAGCCCACTTAAATACAGATACCAAACAAACCCTGTTGTCATAACAACCAACGCAATGCACAGCAATATTTTTGGTATCACTGGCCATAGCGATGGATCTTTAGGATCTAAGTTTTTGAATTGCTCTCTGAAGTCTTGCGTGTAATTGAAGAACTCAGCGGAGATGTCTTTTTTAGCGGCCTTCATCACTGGAGACCCCCATTTGCTATTGGCTTGGTAAAACTCTCGGCTTTTGCTGCATTTTCAGGAAGCACCAGGGAAAAGCTCAAGGTGAAGTTCACCGCTTTACGCTGATCTTTCGGAGATAAAGCCACAGTACCAGCCACAATTTCAATCAGATTAGGGGAACTGAACCAAGGGGTACCACCCGCAAGATTTCGCAGTACTTCTGAAACGCGCTCATTGGATTGAGCAACCCCTTTCAATTCCACTAACAATCCATTTTGCTTCAAAGACGTGATAAACATTCCTTCTGGAAGTTGTTGTACCAATTCATTCAGCAAATGAACAGGAAGATTACGATTGGCTTGTAAATCTTCTACTGCTTTTTGTCTTTCTCTGAGAATTGTTATTTCACCCTCAAGTCCTTCAATTTCCTTGATTTGCTGATCCAACACCGTGACTTCCGAACGCATGAAATTATTGCGCTCTTGCTGCTCTTCAATTCGTAATTGAAACCACCAATAAACTAGCGAGGAAAGCAACAAACCAGCAATGACCGACGCAAGCATATTGACTTGATAAGCCTCCTTGCGACGCTTGCGTGCAGCTTCTCGATGGGGCAGCAAATTAATCAATATCACGAGAAGAACCTCCGCATCGCCAGTCCACATGCCGTGAGGTACATGGGTGCATCATTTTTTAATTTACTTTGATGCACCGTGCCAGCCAGTTTCATGCCCTCAAACGGATTCAGTAGATGAACTGGCACACCAGCATTTTCTTCAACCGCCTTCCCCAGGCCTTGTACACCGGCACTACCTCCAAACATCGCAATGTGCTGGATGCTGTGATAGGGGGTGCTGGTAAAGAAAAATTGCAGCGCTCTAGCAATATCCTGCGCCAAATTTCTCACAAAAGGTTGAAGTACGGTATCAACATAATCGATAGGCAAATCGTTGGTCCGCTTTTTAAGCTCTGCTTCATCGCTGCTAATACCGTACTGTCGAGCTATCAACTGCGTCAATTGTCCACCGCCAAATCCTTGCTCGCTGTCGTGCAGGATTTCATCGCCTCGCACAATTTGCAAACTAAATTGACGTGCTCCAACTTTGACCAAGGCGACAAGATCTTCGTCGCTGATCTGCGGCTGATCCATCCAACGGCCCGCCGCCAATCGTGCCGCATACGATTCAACATCCATTACGACGGGTGTCAACCCCACCAAAACGGCCAAGTTATTACGCTCTTCAACTTTTTCTTTGCGCGTAGCCGCCAGCAACACATCCACATCATTGGAATTTTTTGAATTAGGTCCCATGACGCAGAAATCCAAGCTCACCTCATCCAGAGGAAAGGGAATGTATTGACTGGCTTCAGACTCCACCTGAACCTCTAACTCTTGCTCACTGAGGTTAGCTGGTAAGACAATTTTTTTGGCAATGACCGAAGAATGTGGCAATGCCAGCGCAACATTTTTGGTGCGTGTGCCACTTTTCTTTAGCAATCGTTTCAGCGCCTCGGTAACTTCGTCAAATTTTTCAATATTGCCGTCAATCACCCAATCACTCTCTAGAGGCTCTGAAGCACAACGCTCCACCATCCACTCGCCTTGCCCATCTCTACTCAACTCGACCAGTTTGATGGAAGAAGAGCTGATATCCAAACCTATCAGCGGCGATGGTGGCCGCTTAAAAAGGGATCCGATAGACGCCACAGCCCCCCCTTCCGTTTCATCTTGATATAACAATTAGCAATTTCAACACATGCTAGCAGCAAGGATATAAATCGACCAAGCCTCCTGCGAAAGCTTTGCACACGCTATCGTTGCCAAAAGCACACGGCTTGAGGCTTATCAGCTTGATCTTCTGTTCTGCCATCCTTGCCACACGCCCCTAGAACAACAGCGCAACGGGCCATTTTCTATAATGCTTTTCCCTATTTGAGCGGAGCGTCATGCCTACCTCTCCAGAATCTAAATCGAAGCAACCTTCTCAGCAACCAACAGCCTCTCCCCCACAAAGGCATTGGTTTTTGCGAGCGATTCTTTGGCTACTTGGCCTTGCTGCTGCAGGTGCCTTAGCACTCGCGATGGTGATCGCTGTTGCGCTGTCTATGGCTTATCCAAATCTGCCAGACGTCTCTGAGCTGGCGGACTACCGTCCAAAGCTGCCTCTGCGCGTTTACTCCGCCGAAGGGGCTTTGCTGGGTGAGTTTGGTGAAGAGCGTCGCACCCTGACACCCATCAATGAGATCCCTAAAGTCATGGTGGATGCCGTGCTTGCCATTGAAGACACCCGTTTCTTTGAGCATGGCGGCGTCGATTACAAAGGCATGCTGCGCGCAGCTTTGGCCAACTTGGGTAAGGTGAAAAGCCAGGGTGCCTCCACCATCACCATGCAGGTTGCGCGAAATGTGTATTTGTCGACCGAAAAGACCTACACCCGCAAAATCTATGAAGTTCTGCTTACTTTTAAGCTAGAACATCTTCTGTCCAAAGAAAAAATTCTTGAAATCTACATGAACCAGATTTTTCTGGGTCATCGCGCTTATGGCTTTGCAGCCGCCAGCGAAGTCTATTTTGGCAAACCCCTTAAAGATGTCACGATTGCCGAGGCAGCCATGCTGGCAGGACTTCCCAAGGCGCCCTCTGCATACAACCCTATCAGCAACCCCAAACGCGCCCGCATTCGCCAGCTTTACATCATTGAGCGCATGGCAGAGAACGGGTTTATCACGCAGGAACAAGCAAGCATTGCCCGTGATGAGCCTCTGCAATTACGCAACGCGAGCCACAGTGACAGGGTCAATGCTGATTACGTCGCCGAAATGGCACGCCAACTTGTTTACGCACAGTATGGCGATGACGCTTATACGCGTGGTTTGAACGTCTACACCACACTGAATGCCAGCGAGCAAGAAGTCGCTTACGCATCGCTTCGCAAAGGCATCATGGACTATGAGCGTCGCCAGCGGTATCGAGGTCCTGAGAAGTTCATTGCATTGCCCAATGAAAAAGAAGCGAGAGAAGACGTCATTGACGACACCTTGGCCCAACACCCTGACAATGGCAATGTGCTGGCGGCGGTGGTACTAGAAGCCAGCACCAAGTCTTTGACCGTACAACGTCCTGATGGTGAGACCTTGGTGATCACTGGCGATGGTCTGAAACCCGTTGAGTCGGGGTTGAGTGACAAGGCCGCGCCCAACATCAAAATTCGCCAAGGCGCTGTGATCCGCGTGATTGAAACGGCTAAAGACAAGTGGTCCGCCACCCAACTTCCCGAAGTAGAAGGCGCTTTTGTCGCGGTGGAGCCCCGCACAGGTGCTATCCGTGCGCTGGTCGGAGGGTTCGATTTCCAGAAGAACAAGTTCAACCACGTCACCCAAGCATGGCGCCAGCCAGGCTCATCTTTCAAACCATTTATCTTCTCTGCAGCCCTTGAAAAAGGGGTCTCGCCAGCCACGATGGTGAACGATGCCCCCTTGTTTTTTGGCTCTGGTGTGACTGGAGGACAGCCTTGGGAACCCCGCAACTACGACAACAAGTTTGAGGGACCGATGTCCGTGCGCACGGCACTGGCCAAATCCAGGAACATCCCATCTATCCGTGTATTGGACTTTGCCACGCCCCAATTTACACAAGAATGGATTACGCGCTTTGGTTTTGACGCCAATCGGCACCCGGCCTATCTGACCATGGCGTTGGGTGCCGGCGCCGTCACCCCCATGCAAATGGCGACTGCTTTCTCCGTGTTTGCCAATGGTGGTTACCGCATCAATCCCTGGCTGATTTCAAAGATTACGGATCACAAAGGCCGCATCTTGTCGGAATACGTGCCCAAGCCTTTGGAGCAGCAACCGCAAGTCATTGAACCTCGCAATGCTTTCGTGATGAATAGCATGCTGCAAACGGTGGCCAAGTCTGGCACCGCAGCGCGTGCGCAGGCCACACTCAAACGTCCTGACTTGTATGGCAAAACAGGGACAACGAACGATGCCGTCGATGCTTGGTTTGCTGGCTTCCAACCCAGCTTGGCAGCCATCACGTGGATTGGCTATGACAATCCGCGTAACTTGGGTTCCCGCGAAACTGGTGGCGGTTTGAGCCTGCCTATTTGGATCAGCTTTATGCAGCATGCACTCAAAGACGTTCCCGTTGCGACCTACCCCGTTCCTGCGGGCGTGGTGAACATGGGTGGTGAGTGGTACTTTGACGAGTTCGCTGGTACAGCAGGCGTTAACAGCTTGGGGATGGACTCCAGCTTCAATCCCAACGAGCCTACGGAAGCGCCACCTCCAGAAGAGCGCAGCCGCATTTTGGATTTATTCCGAAATTAAGCAATAAAAAAACCCGGTGCTTTTGCACCGGGTTTTTTTTAAAGGCCTCAACGAACTCAGTTCAGCTGTGCCGTAAAGATCAGCGGCAAGCCCGCTTGCTCACTGGAAAAACGACTCAGATTGTCAAAAAACTCACCATGCCCTTTGGTATCTTTCCAGGATTGACCGTCAAATTTGTAGTGAAAACCACCAGCTTTCGCTGCCAGCCAGATTTCGTGCAGTGGCTTTTGCTGATTGATCACAATTTGCGTTCTGTTGGCAAATACCAAAGTCACCAACCCGCCTACACGTTGTGCATCAATGTCAGCATCCACTTCATCATTAAGCCGGTCACAAGACTGCTCAACGGCTAACAACAGTTGCTCAGCTTTATCTAAATATTCAAGGTCGGTCATTACAATTCACTCATCATGTTGAATGTTTCCCAAATTCTAGTCAGGTGCATTGTCCTTGCCGTTTGTACGGCAGCGCTCACTGCTTGTGGTCAACGTGGCGATCTGTATTTACCTACGGATCCAGCAGCCAAAGACAGAGCCACTTTGCCTGACACCGTACTCCCATCGTTGCCTGAGCGTTCACAGCAATAGTTGCTCAAAAGCGGCGTCACTTGCTTACGCTGCATCCTGTGCCTTCTAGAACAGACGCCGTGATTGCTTGCTCGCATTCACGGTACTGAGCTGAAGGCCTTCACATGCTGGCTCTTCCATATTGGTGCCAGAGTGCGGTGAAGACGTGGACTGCGGTGAATGGAAGTGTGGAAGCAGCTCGATATTTCGACAAATAAAACTACCGGACCCCATCCACCCATGTCGATCGGTCACCCACATCCACGCCGCTCACGGCCTGATTACGCGTTGCTGACGACGACGCTGGTGCCAGCGCCAAACGCGCCAACCCTGTAACACCGCAATCACAGCCACATAAATCAAGACTTCCTGCGTATTGTTTTTGGCTTCTCGCATCCAATAAAAATGCAGCAACGCCAACCAAGCAGCAGCGTGCACCATGCGATGCAGCTGCTTCCAGCGCTTGCCGCCCAAGAAACGAATGGCAGCTTGGTAAGAGGTGGCTGCCAGTGCAGCCAGCAGCAACCACGCAAGCATGCCGACAGTGATAAATGGGCGCTGCAGCACGTCTTGCCACATGTCTTGCCAGAGCCAGCCCACCTCTAGCCATGCATATATCGAGGCGTGCAAAACGGCATAAAAAAAACTAAAAAGCCCGAGCAACCGGCGCATGCGGCCCAATCCCGTAAGCCCTACACCTTGCTGTAAAGGCGTGAGCAGCAGAACCACGCACAGTCCGCGCAAGGCCCAATCACCAGTTGACCTCAGCAGCGTTTCAACTGGATTCGGCCCGAGGTCTTGCTCAAATACTCGCAACACCAGTGCGGCCAGTGGCAAAAGACACAGCAGCCACACCACGGGTTTGGCTGTGGCATGCGTCAAGCACCTATTCAGGCGTACGAAGCGCATCAAAAATTGCGCTTTAAATCCAAGCCGCTGTACAGCTGCGCGACTTGGTCTGCATAACCATTGAACATCAACGTTTTGCGTTTGGGTGCGAAAAAACCACCGCCATCCAGGCGCCGCTCGGTGGCTTGGCTCCAACGCCTGTGGGGCACTTCTGGGTTCACATTCGAGTAAAAGCCATATTCTTGCGGCGCCGATTTCATCCAAGCACTTTGCGGCATCTGCTCCACGAACCGGATTTTCACAATGCTCTTGGCGCTCTTAAAACCATACTTCCATGGCACCACCAAGCGCAAGGGCGCACCGCTCTGCTTGGGCAATACACGCCCATACATGCCAAAACTCAGCAAGGTGAGCGGGTGCATGGCCTCATCCAGGCGCAGACCTTCGGTATAGGGCCACTGCAGCACGTTGCTTTTCAGTCCACGCATATGCTGCGCATCAGCCACCGTCACAAACTCCACAAATTTAGCGCTTCCCATGGGTTCTACACGGCGGATCAACTCTGCAAGGGAGTAGCCAACCCACGGAATGACCATGCTCCAGCCCTCGACACAGCGCAGGCGGTAAATACGCTCTTCCATCGGACTCAGTTTGAGCAAATCTTCGAGTGCCCAACGCCCTGGTTTGCGCACCAAGCCCTCTATCTCCACCGACCAAGGATCGATAGGTAGCTCTTGGGCATAGCGTTCTGGATCGGTCTTGTCCACGCCAAACTCATAGAAATTGTTGTACCCCGACGCATCGGCGTAAGGCGTAAGTTTTTCGATGGTGCGCGCGCCAGGCACTGCAGAGGGCACATGCGGCAACGCAGACATCGGCGCACTGGCCAGCGCATCGCGTTGCGCCCAAGCCCCCAAGCCCACACCCATTGCACCGCCAGCCAGCCATTTCAAATACTGCCGTCGGTCTTCAAAGAGCGTTTGTGACGTAATTTCGCTGCTAGGGATTGCCATACATGCACCTCAGTTCCATGTCTACGCTGGCATTGTCTAACGAATCGCAGTCGCAGTGATAATGCCGTGTATGGCACTTTTGGCAGAAGGTATTCTCAAACTGCACTGGGACCAGACCGTCCCTGTGAATGTGGCACACATCCTTAAACAGATGGGTGTTCGCCTGCAATTGCAGAGCGATTTGACTGACAGCGCACTGCTGTCCATCAGCAGCGACAACCAAGCGCATATCGCCCTGAGCCAGCAGCTTTCTCACATCCACCAACGCTATGTGGTGGCCCACGCCTTGGCCCATGTTGCGCTGCACCACTTGCGCCCCGGCATGGAGCAAGCGATTCACATCAGTGATGATTTCCGGCTGGACTTTGGCCAGCGCCACACCGCAGAGGCCAACGATTTTGCGTTGCGTTTGCTCATGCCTGAACCCGCCCTGCGCTACGCCATTGACATCATGCAAGCGCAGCATGCAGACGAAATTGCCCACGTCTTTGCCGTACCCGCGCTTTTTGTGAAACAACGGCTGGCCGAATTAGGGTTGGGTTTATCGCGCCACACGCCGCGGCAGCAGCGTGGTTTCACCATTGATCTGGATTAATCCAGTTCAAAGCCTAGCGCCATCCACAGAAGAGAAACAGACGCGCCCCATTGCGTGGCCTGTTTCACAGCCGCCGGTAGTTCTAAGAGCCGCCTAGCTCAAAGCGCCAAGCAATCGGCGCAAAGCAAGTTAGGCAAGCGCACGCTGAATGATGATCTTCTGCACATCACTGGTGCCCTCATAGATCTGGCACACACGCACATCACGGTAAATGCGCTCCACCGGAAAGTCGCTGACCACGCCGTAGCCGCCCAGCGTCTGGATGGCCATGCTGCACACCCGTTCTGCCATTTCGCTGGCAAACAGTTTTGCCATGGCCGCTTCCTTCAAGCAAGGCAGACCCGCATCGCGCAGGCTGGCGGCGTGCCAAATCAACTGGCGGGCCGCTTCGATCTGCGTTGCGCAATCTGCTAGCCTGAAGCCCACCGCCTGGTGGTTGAAGATAGCTTGGCCAAAGCTCTCACGCTCTTTGCTGTACTGCAGCGCACATTCAAATGCTGCGCGCGCCATGCCCACGCTTTGCGCGGCAATCCCAATGCGCCCACCCTCCAGCGCAGACAGTGCAATCTTGTAGCCCTCGCCCTCCACACCGATCAGATTGGCAGCGGGAATGCGGCAGTTCTCCAAGTTGATCTGCGCCGTATCGCTGGAATGCTGGCCCAGCTTGTCTTCCAGCCGGACCACGTGGTAACCGGGGTTGGCAGTGGGAACGAGGAAGGCACTCATACCTTTTTTACCGGCGGCCTTGTCCGTCACGGCAATCACAATCGCCACATCACCGTTTTGTCCGCTGGTGATGAACTGCTTCACGCCGTTGATCACATAGTCGCCACCGTCTTTGATGGCCATGGTGCGCAATGCGCTGGCATCGCTGCCCACATGCGGCTCCGTCAGGCAGAACGCGCCCAGCATCTGCCCTTGGGCCAGCGGGCGCAGCCACTGCTCTTGCTGCGATGGATTGCCGTATTTCATCAAAATGGCGTTGACCGGGCAGTTGGTTACGCTGATCACGGTGCTGGTGCCGCCGTCGCCTGCGGCAATTTCTTCCAGCACCAGCGCCAAGCTGATGTAGTCCATGCCCGCACCACCCAGCTCTTCCGGCACGCAGATGCCGTAAGCACCCAGTTGCGCCAAACCCTGGTGTACGTCTTTGGGAAAGTGGTGTTCCTTGTCCCAGCGTGCGGCATGGGGGGTGATTTGTTCGTGCACAAAATCGCGCACGGCGTCGCGGATCATTTCCTGTTCGGGGGTGAGCAGCATGTTTTGTCTCCAGCCTGTAATTTTTTAGATAAATCAGCCGCTAGCGCAATAGCCATCTACGCCAGCAGCTATTGTTTTTCGATTTTTAGAGCAGTGCGTTAACCCACGTTTACGCGCAATCCGTCATGGCGCAGCACGCGACCGCCATCGGCAGGCGTTACGCTGGCCAGCGTCTGCACCAGCCCTTGTACGCTTTGCGTCACGGTCAGCGGGGCCACCGCACCGCCCATCTCGGTCTGCACCCAGCCCGGGTCCAGCGCAACCAGCGTGGCACCGGGCCACTGGGCTTGCGCTGCCGCTACCACCATGTTCAGCGCAGCTTTGCTGACGCGGTACAGCCAAGCATCCGGCTCTGCCTTGCTGAGCAAGGACATTTCACTGCTCAGCACGCCGAACACCCCCCCCGCAGCAGCCACCAGCGGCGCCACCTGAGGCAGCACCTGCATGGCGCCCAGCACGTTGGTGTGCATGACGCGGTCAAACGCCTCTTGCGTGGGTGCCGTGCCGGCATCCTGCGCACTCCACAGGCCTGCCACATACAGCGCCAGATCGATCGATTCACCTTCCAGCTGCCAAGCCAGTGCGCTGACGCTGGCTGGATTGGCCACGTCCACCACCAGCACCTCGGCACCTTCGGCCTGCAGCCGGGGTTTGTCACCTGACTGGCGCACGGTAGCAATGACGCGGTGGCCGTCTGCTACATAAGCCTGCACCAATCCCAAGCCAATACCGCGCGACGCGCCCATAATCAAAACCAAAGCCATGGCTGCTCCTGGAAAGAAATAAAAATAAGCATCAAATCAGCCTCTAGTGCTTGCTATACCTACGCATACAGCTATCAATTAAATGCCACTCAATTCTTGTTGTCTGCGTGCTGCTCTGCGGCGATTTGCACGTGGTAACGCTGCTCCATTTGCGCTTGCGTCTCTGTCGGCTCAGGCAAGCCGATCTGTGCATGCACCATCTGGTTCATGGTGGGCAGTGCCGTGCGTGCCACCTGCGCATCGGCCTGCCACAGCTTGGAACGCATCAAAGCCTTGGCACAGTGCAGATAGGCTTCTTGCACCTGCACTTCAATTACCAGCTTGGGCTGGAAATGCGGGCCCGCGAAGTACGCGGTGTACGCGCCCTCGTCGCGCAGCCGCGCCCGGCCGTTAACGCGCAAGGTCTCTTGCACACCCGGCACCAGGAACAGCAGCCCAATGCGCGGGTCATGCAGCAAATTGCACAGGCTATCGAGCCGGTTGTTGCCACCAGCATCTGGAATCCACAGCGTCTGTGCATTCGGCGCATGCACAAACCCGGGTGCACCGCCACGCGGTGAAGCATCCATCAGGCTGTCGGCAGCACCGCCCGTGGCCACCACGCAAAACGGTGACAGCGCAATAAAGTGCAGGCAATGTGCATCCAGGTCAGCGCGTTGCTTGAGCAGTGCACGCTCGCCGGGCATGGCATACAGCTGGCGCAGTTGTGCTTCGGTGGTAATCACGCGGCGTCCTCCGTCCATGCAGGTTCATTGCGGTGGATAGCGCTATAAAGCCCCAGGTATTCGCGCCACGATGGGTCATACGTCATGTGCAACTGCGCTTGCAGCCCGGGCGCGTGCTCTGCCCCCAGTTGTTGGGCCAATTGCAGCGCGTAGTCTGGGTCATCGACATAGAACGCCACCGTACGCGATTGCATGCCCTCCAGGCGTGAAAACGCCTGAATGCCACGCTGCTGGCGCAGCAACTCGGCATCCAGCGCATCGTGTGCGTCGCGCACGCTGTCCAGCGTTTCTTGGCTGGAGAACGGCAAGCGCCATGTCAAAAAATAAGGCAAATCTGCACGTGTGGCCAAGGCATTGGCGCCATCGTGAAAAGTTAAGAGATCTGGTGCATCGTCTTCACACGCATCACGCGCGCGAACTTCCAATGAAATCCAGCGGCTTTGTGCTTCTGGCGGATAGTCATAGCTGCGCCCCAAGGTGTCACGCTGGAAAGCATCAAAAATGGCAGGAAAGAGCGACAGCGGCTGCGAACCTTCAGGCGCAACCGGCACAAAGTTGACCGGCCCCACGCGCACGGCAAAGTCCCACTCGCCCAACGTATGGTCCAGCAAGACGAACGCCATGTGCTGGGCCTGCTCTAGCTTGTCTGCGGCAAACTCTTTGGCCAACGACAGCTCCAAACCGACCACACCGCCTGCGTCGTAAAGCGCAATCAACACATCGTCACAGGACAGCGCCAACCCCAACATGGAGATGGAGAACTGGCGATCCGGCGTGCGGTTGCGGAACGCCTCCACAGCGTAAACGGCGAACTGTGGGGCATGGCGCACTACGGCCTGGGCGTTTTCAAACTGCTCAATATTGCCGTGGGCGGTGATGATCAGCTTGGTCCAAGTCTCTGCCAGCCGGCCTTCCAGCTCCACCGATAAATCAGGGGCATGCTGTTGCAGCAGTGCATTGGCGCGTTCTACAAACTCGTGCTGCTCCAGTTTTTCTAGCTGGTTCAATTGGTTGGCAAATTCACTCCAAAAAGCCGTGATTTGCGGAACGCTCAGCGGTGTCGCTGTGGCGTGGTCGTCTTGCATATTTGCACTCATGCGGAAATCCTGTCGAAGGGCTGCATGCCGCAGGTATGCCAGCATGCGGCCGGTGGCACATGAGCCCACTGTAAAGGAAGCCCAGTGCCCTGCCGTGCTTGAAAACCGCTGACACCACCCTGAATACGTTTGTGCTTCGCCTAGTCGGACGTTGCTACGGCCTGTGGCTTCACATCTCGTATCCATCGCCTTGGGTGGGCGGGGTGGTGCCCCGCATTCTCAGAGCAGCTCAATCGCCATGGCCGTACCCTCACCACCGCCGATGCACAGTGTCGCCATACCTTTTTTCTTACCATGCGTCTTCAGGGCATGAATGAGAGTGACGATGATGCGGGCACCACTGGCACCAATCGGGTGGCCCAGGGCACAGGCACCACCGTGCACATTGACCTTTTCATGGGACACATTCAGCTCAGCCATCAGCGCCATGGGCACCACGGCAAATGCCTCGTTCACTTCCCACAGGTCCACATCTTCTACCGTCCAACCTGCTTTTTTCAGTGCTTTTTGCACCGCACCTACAGGGGCCGTAGTGAACCATTCTGGCGCTTGCGCGTGCGAACCGTGGGCCACAATCTTTGCCAGCGGCTTGCAGCCCAGTTGCTGGGCGGTAGATGCGCGCATCAACACCAGCGCAGCCGCACCATCGTTGATGCTGGAGCTGGAGGCCGCGGTGATGGTGCCGTCTTTCTTGAAGGCAGCCTTCAGGCTGGTGATTTTGTCCAGCTTGGCCTTGGCCGGGCCCTCATCCACGCTGACGGTCACATCACCCTTGCGGGTTTTGACGGTCACCGGCGTGATTTCCGCATCGAATGCGCCGCTTTGGGCGGCAGCCTGTGCACGTTGCACGCTGGCAATCGCATAGGCGTCTTGTTGCTCACGGGTAAAACTGTATTTGGCGGCGCAGTCTTCGCCAAAAGTGCCCATGGAACGCCCGGCTTCGTACGCGTCTTCCAGACCGTCCAGCATCATGTGGTCATACACCTTGTCGTGGCCCATGCGGTAGCCCGCACGCCCTTTTTTCAGCAGGTACGGTGCATTGGTCATGCTCTCCATGCCGCCTGAAATCATGACGTCGCGGCTGCCTGCAATCAGTTGGTCGTGGGCAAGGATGGTGGCCTCCATGCCAGCGCCACACATTTTGGACAACGTGACCGCACCGGTGCTTTGCGGCAGACCGCCTTTAAAGCCCGCTTGGCGCGCTGGGGCTTGGCCTTGGCCTGCCATCAAGCAGTTGCCAAACAGTACTTCTTCCACTTTTTCGGGAGCGATACCCGCACGTTCCACCGCCGCCTTGATGGCTGCGCCGCCCAGGTCGTGTGCCGCCAGATCGGCAAAGTCGCCTTGAAATGCGCCCATGGGCGTGCGCGCTGCGCTGACGATAACGACGGGGTCTTGGTGTTGGGACATGTTGCTCTCCTTTGTGTGTGTGAATACCAGCCAAACTTCAAAAATCACTGCAGCGCGTCGGTCTGCAAGCACCGACTGCGGTCATAGGGAAAAACGTCGTGCACATGGCCTTGCGCAATGCGTGCTTGGTGCGATTGCCAAAAGGCGGGGTCCAGCAAATCAGCGTGTTGCCGCATGAAAACGGCACGCACCGCAGGGTGGCCCAACAAAAAAGGTCCAAAAGTTTCGGGAAAAACATCCTTAGGGCCTACGCGGTACCAGATCTCGTCGCTCATGGCCTCTTCTTCGGTTCGCGGCTCTGGCACGCTGCGGAAGTTGCAATCCGTGAGGTACTCAATCTCGTCGTAGTCGTAAAAGACCACTTTGCCGCCACGTGTCACCCCAAAGTTTTTCCACAGCATGTCGCCCGGGAAAATATTGGCAGCCACCAGCTCTTTGATGGCATTGCCGTATTCCAGTACGGCACGCTCCATGGCCATGCGCGGTGCGTCATGCTCCAAGCCTGCATCAAAGCACTCTTGCAAAAACATGTTCAACGGCAACAACCGGCGCTCGATATAGAGGTGGCTGATGATGACCTCTTGCTGCCCATCGCCATCGCGGTCACTGATCTCCAGCTGACTGGGGGCATGGGCTTGAATTTCGGCCAGCAACGCCTCGCTAAAGCGCTCCCGCGGGAAGGCCACCAGGCTGTATTCCATGGTGTCGGCCATGCGCCCTACGCGGTCGTGCTGCTTGACCAGCAAATACTTGCCCTTCACATCTGCACGCGTGGTGTCTTTGGGGGCCGGAAACTTGTCTTTGATGAGCTTGAAGACGTAGGGAAAACTGGGCAAATCAAACACCAGCATCACCAGGCCTTTGATGCCCGGTGCAATGCGAAACTGGTCACTGGAATGACGCAAGTGGTGCAAAAATTCGCGGTAAAACAGCGTTTTGCCCTGTTTGGCTAAGCCCAGTGCGCTATAAATTTCTGCACGTGGCTTGCGCGGCATCAGCGCGTGCAAGAACTGCACGTAGGCACTGGGTACAGCCATGTCCACCATGAAATAGGCGCGCGCAAAACTGAACAGCCCGTGTAAATCATCTTCATCCAGCAGCGCTGCGTGCAGCACCAACCCGCCTGACGGGGCATGCAGGACGGGCACCGCCAGCGGTACTTCGGTGTAGCCCGTGATGATCTTGCCCACTAGGTAAGCCGCCTTGTTGCGGTAGAACAAGCTGCTGAGCACCTGAATCTGAAAATTGGCGCGCAGCTTCAATCCTTGCAAACGCGTGCTGATGCGTGCAGCCAAGGCCTCGGTATCACGCGGCAGATCTTCAAAACGGCATTGCAAATTAAATTGCTGAACAATGCTTTGCAAAGCATCGGGCAACGCATCCAAAGTGCCGGGGTAAGACGCGTGGTACACCGGCTGCTGCGGACTTTCCAAGAACTCGGTACTGACCGCAGGCCGCACAAAAATGAAATCGTTGTGAAAGTGCGTGCGGTGCAAAATTTTGGTGGTGACCGAGTTGAAGAATGTTTCTGCCAACTCCGGCTGCAAATGCCCCACCATCAAAACAATGTAATGCCGCTTGACTTGCTGCCACAGTGCCATGGGCAGACTGCCGGCAGCAAATTCCTGGGTCAAGCGCAGCACGCATTCTTGAACGCGCTGGTCATAGAAGGCGATGCGCTCACGCTGTGCCCGCTGCTGCGAGGCCCAGTCAGACTGCTCAAACCGACGCTGTGCGGCCTGCGACGCAGCCCTGAATAACTGGTAGTGGCGGTTGACGCCTTCCATCATTGCCAAAGCAATGTCATGGGCCTGAGGCGCATCCAGTCGCTGAGGAAACATAGTGAACCGCTCGCGCCTACAGGCTATGCAACATGGTCAGTCACGCTTGCGTTCAGCGACCAATTGAACGGCATGCTGGTGAATCTCGTGCAAGCCACCAACGCCAGGCACCGTCATCTCCAGGTTGGTGATCAAGCCGTTGTGCAGGCTGTAGCACCAGCCGTGCAGGCTGACTTTTTGCCCACGCGCCCATGCATCGCGCATCACGGTACTTTGCGCCACATTCACCACCTGTTCAATCGCATTGAGTTCACACAGCACGTCGTGGCGGTGCTGCACCGGGGTTTCTTTGAGCAATTCGTAGTGCTTGTCACGCACATCGCGCACGTGGCGTGTCCAGTTGTCCACCAAGCCCAGACGCATGCCTTCCAGCGCCGCTAGTACACCACCACAGCCATAGTGCCCCACCACCATCAAGTCTTCTACTTTCAGGTGATCGACCGCGTACTGGATGGTCGACAGACAGTTCAAATCGCTGGGTACCACCACATTCGCCACGTTGCGGTGCACAAAGACTTCACCAGGCTCCAATCCAGTGATCTGGTTGGCAGGCACACGGCTGTCAGAGCAGCCGATCCACATATAGCGGGGTTTTTGCTGCGCCATCAGTCCGGTGAAAAACCCGGGGCGGTCGTTTTCCATCTGCGCGGCCCACGCTTTGTTGTGGACAAACAGGTCGTCAATGGAGGTGCTGGTAGTCATGTGGCGTTCCTTATCTCTTCTCTTGCATGAAACGGCGCGGGACAGCGTACGGATCCTCAGCAGGTTTCCGCGAACAATTCGCGGCCAATCAACATGCGGCGAATCTCGCTGGTGCCTGCGCCAATCTCATAGAGTTTCGCATCTCGCCACAAGCGACCGAGGGGATATTCATTGATATACCCATTGCCACCATAGATTTGTACACCCTCGCCCGCCATCCAGGTGGCCTTCTCGGCGCACCACAAGATCACGCTGGCGCAGTCTTTGCGCACTTGGCGCACATGGTCGGTGCCCAGCATGTCCAGATTTTTGGCCACGGTGTAGGCAAACGAGCGGCCCGCTTGCAGCACCGTATACATGTCCGCCACTTTGCCCTGAATGAGCTGAAACTCCCCAATGCTTTGGCCAAACTGTTTGCGGTCGTGGATGTAGGGCACCACGTTGTCCATCACGCTTTGCATGATGCCCAGTGGGCCACCCGTGAGCACCGCGCGTTCATAGTCCAGGCCGCTCATCAGCACCTTGGCGCCATTGTTCAGGCCGCCCAATATGTTTTCGGCAGGCACTTCCACGTTCTGGAAGACCAGTTCTCCCGTATGACTGCCGCGCATGCCCAGCTTGTCGAGCTTTTGCGCAATCGAAAAACCGGGCATACCTTTTTCAATTAAGAACGCTGTCACACCGCGCGCACCCATTTCAGGCTCTGATTTGGCGTATACCACCAGCGTGTCAGCATCCGGGCCGTTGGTGATCCACATCTTGCTGCCGTTGAGCAGGTAGTAGCCACCTTTGTCTTCGGCTTTGAGCTTCATGCTGATGACGTCTGAGCCTGCGCCCGGCTCGCTCATGGCTAGCGCGCCCACATGCTCACCACTGATCAACTTGGGCAGGTACTTTTGCTTTTGTGCTTCGGTGCCGTTGCGGTTGATCTGGTTCACGCACAGGTTGGAGTGCGCGCCATAGCTCAACCCCACCGAGGCGCTGGCGCGCGAGATTTCCTCCATCGCCACCATGTGCGCCAGATAGCCCATGCTGGCACCGCCGTACTGCTCGGGCACCGTAATACCCAGCACCCCGAGCTCACCAAATTTTTGCCACACATCCATCGGAAACTGGTCGCTGCGGTCAATCTCGGCAGCACGCGGTGCAATCTCAGTCTGGGCAAATTCGCGCACGGCATCACGCAGTGCATCAATGTCTTCACCCAGTTGAAAGTTCAATCCTGGCAAATTGTTCATGGTGTTGTCTCCTTGTTAGTTGTGAATCGGCAGGCTGTCTGGTGCAGCTTTACCTTGCCGCAATCCCTTCGCGCCCTTGCACTGCCATCAGCGTGCATTGCATGGTGGCGCAGAGTTTTTCTTGGCCATCGTTGATGGCGTACGCCCGCCCTTCGGCCACCACGATGGTGCGCCCTGGCTTCAGCACCCGGCCTTCACAGCGAAAGCGCTGGCCTTTGGCGGGCGCCAGCAGATTGATCTTGAACTCAATGGTCAGCACCCCGGCATCAACGGGCATCAAGCTAAATCCCGCGTAACCGCATGCTGAATCCAAGGCCGTTGACAACATGCCTGCGTGGATAAAGCCATGCTGCTGCGTCAACGCCGGAGCCCAGTCAAAGCTGATATCTACTTCACCGGGCGCGAAATGCGTGATTTGCGCACCCAGGGTAGCCATGGCCCCTTGCAGCACAAAACTTTCGCGCAAGCGTTGCAATGCTTCTTGGTCAGCCATGGGGTCTCCTTTGCGTGCGTTGAATCGTTATGGAATTCTTTGATTCCCTTTACGTTAACGTCAATTATGCCGCTTTTGGTTTGGAAAGTTTTCGCAGAAGTGACTTGGCTTCTTTTTCATGGCTGCGTACTTCATCCAAGGTGACCTGCAGATCTTCCATGCGCGCTTCCAGCTGCTGGCGGTGGTTGTCGAGTACTTCCAGAAAGCGCTCCAGTTGCACGCCCGTGTCGCGAGGGCTGTCGTACAGCTCAATGATCTCTTTGGCTTCCACCAGCGACAAGCCCAGACGTTTAGCGCGCAGCGTCAAGCGCAAACGCGTGCGATCGCGTGCGCTGTAGACGCGGGTGCGCCCTCCTGCGCCCTGGCGTGTGGGCTGTAGCAAACCCATGTCTTCGTAAAAGCGCATGGCACGCGTGGTCAGGTCAAACTCTTGGGCAAGATCGCTGATCGAATAAGTGGCCGGGGCCGAGATGGGTGAACTCATGCCGGGCATTATTGACGTGAACGTCAACGCCACACAAACCCCGTCACCGCAAGCCGCTATTTTTTGGACCAAAATTGGTCATTCACTGTTTTCACGCTTTCTCTCCATGCATGTGCTGCCCAGCGCGCCCTGCCCCTGTGGGCGCACCTCCGCCAAAGGCAAAGCCTTTTCTTATGCCGATTGCTGCGCCCGTTTTGTAGAGCACTGGGACACCACACCTGCCCCCGATGCCGAGCACCTGATGCGCTCGCGTTACAGCGCCTTTGTGGTGGAAGACGCGCCCTACCTGCTGGCCACCTGGCACAGCAGCCAACGCCCCGCTGATCTGGACTTTGAACCAGGCGCCAAATGGCTGGGTTTGAGCATCAAAGATTTCACAACCACCGGCGCTGCCAGCGCAGGGGTCGAATTTGTCGCACGCTTTCGCGTGGGCGGGCGGGCCGGGCGTTTGCATGAGCGCAGCCGCTTTGCGCAGGAAGACGGCCGCTGGTATTACGTGGATGGTGAGCAGTTCTAAGCCTTTTTCCGCGCACCACCACAGAAATAACGCACCCCAAAGTGCCATCACACAGGCCTTTTTAACCCTTTCACGCAGCCCAACCCTGCATCCTTAGCTATGCCATTTGAAGCCATTTTGTTCGACTGTGACGGTGTCCTGGTCGACAGCGAACTCATCACCAACCGCGTACTGCACGCCATGCTCAACGAATCGGGCTGGGTGCTGTCAGAAGACGACTGCATGCGCACCTTCATTGGCAAAACCGTGCGCAGCGAAACTGCCCGCATCGAGGCGGAAACCGGCCAGCCCTTGACCGACGCCTGGATGGCTGAGTTTTACGAACGCCGCAATGTGCGCCTGCGCGCCGAGCTGGTGGCCGTGGACGGTGCGCTAGACGCCGTGCGCCAGGTGCACACGCAGCTGCACGGCAAGATCGCCGTAGCCTCGGGAGCGGACAAACCCAAGGTGGTCATGCAGCTCGAAAAAGTCGGCATGCTGCCTTATTTTGGTGAGCTGGTTTTCAGCGGCCACGATCTGCCACGCACCAAACCTTGGCCCGATGTGTACCTGGCGGCCGCTTCGGCCATTGGCATTGCGCCCCAGCGCTGCCTGGTGATTGAAGACTCCGTGCCCGGCCTCACCGCTGGCGTGCGCGCTGGCGCTACGGTCTGGGGCTACTGCCCACAGGTCAACGCCCACTCCACACCCGAGCAATTGCTGGCGGCAGGAGCCACCTTTGTTTTTGACAACATGGCAGATCTGCCACGCTTGCTGGCGGCAGCCAACAAGACAGCATAAAAGAGAGCTGCTGGCGCTTGCTGATTGGTCATTTCAAAGTGTTTTGACATGAAAACCATTGTTATGCCTGCGTAAACAGCTCCTTTTTTATGGCTAAGACCTCATAGCGCCATGCCAGCTTTGCGGGGCTTGCCTGCAAAACACAGGCGCGAAATATAGAATCTGCGCAAGATCAAGGTTTTGCCCAATAGGCGCTTAGAGGGCGTCGTGCAAATCTGTAGCCTGTTCCGGCTGAATGATCGCAATCCGGCCGCCTTGCACCAGACAAGGCGCCTTGCCCGCCAAGCGGGTCATTCGGAGACACTGCTCCTGAACACGCTGTTCAGGGGTTGCCAGATTTTTCTGTCGGACCATGTTTCAGCCATTGCTTGAGGAGTGCTGATGGGCGAACAGCCTCTTTACGATTTAGCGCCACTGCTTGAATTGATGGCGCTGGGCGCTGTCATTGCACTAGCACCCTTGCTGTGGGTGTGGCGGCGCAACCGCGGTGCCGGTTCTGCGCGCCGCTTGCAAGCCTTGGGCTTGCTGACCCTGTTTCTCACCTTTGATCTGGTGATGTTTGGCGCCTTCACGCGCTTGACGGATTCCGGCCTGGGCTGCCCCGACTGGCCCGGCTGCTACGGCAACGCCAGCCCCTTCGGCGCCACCCACGAAATCGCCATGGCCGAAGCCGCCATGCCCACCGGCCCGGTCACGCTGAGCAAAGCTTGGGTGGAGATGATTCACCGCTATCTGGCCACCATGGTGGGCGTGCTCATCATCGCGCTGATGGTGCTGGCGTGGCGCGAACACCGCAAAACCCCGCTGCAGGGCATGCGCCATCCCGCCTGGGCCACCTTCACGCTGTTCTGGGTCTTGGTACAAGGCGCTTTTGGCGCGTTGACGGTGACCATGAAGCTGTTCCCCGCCATCGTCACCCTGCACCTGCTGGGAGGCCTGTTGCTGTTGGTGCTGTTATGCGTGCAAGCGGTCGGTCACCAGCAATCCGTGCTGCGCCAGCCGCCCACACGCATTCCTGCACCATTGCGTGCGGCGCTGTGGACCTGCTTTGGGCTGCTGTTTGTGCAGGTGGCACTGGGCGGCTGGGTCAGCACCAATTACGCCGTGCTGGCCTGCTCGAACTTTCCCAGCTGCCAAGGCAGTTACTGGCCTGATATGAACTTTGCGCAGGCTTTTGAGCTGTGGCGCCCACTGGGCATGCTGTCTGACGGCAGCCACATCAGCTTTGCCGCGCTTACCGCCATCCACTACGTGCACCGCTTGGCAGCGTACGTGGTGGTGATTGCCATGCTGGCCTTGGTCTACGCCTTGCGCAGCCAGCCTGCGTTGAAAAGCCAGCGCCAATGGCTGCTGGGCTTGATCACACTGCAGTTCATCACGGGCCTGTCTAACGTTGTTTTGGACTGGCCACTGGTGGCTGCGGTTTTACATACCGGCGGCGCTGCTGCCCTGGTCACCGTGATGACCTGGGCACTGGCCGCCAGCCGCTGCGACAGCGCCCCCACGCTGCAAGAAGATAAAAATGCGCCCCACGGCGCACGGAGAGTTGCTGCATGAATGCACAAACCTTGAGCGAATCCTCCAGCTCCCGCTGGAGCCAGTTTTACGCGCTGACCAAGCCCCGCGTGGTGCAGCTGATTGTGTTTTGCGCACTGATTGGCATGGTGCTGGCCGTACCCGGCCTGCCCACCTTGGCGCAGTTGGGCCATATGGCTGTGGCCTGCCTAGGCATCTGGTTTGTCTCGGCGGCCGCTGCTGCGTTCAACTGCTTGGTAGAGCGCCATATCGACGCCAAGATGAAGCGCACCAGCTGGCGCCCCACGGCCAAGGGCGAGCTGTCGCCCCAGCAAGCGCTGGTGTTCTCCGCCATCTTGTGCCTGACGGGCGCAGCCATCTTGCTGGCCTTCACCAACCCGTTGACCATGTGGCTGACACTGGCCACCTTCATTGGGTACGCGGTGATCTACACCGTCATCCTGAAGCCCGCCACTCCCCAAAACATCGTGATTGGCGGCGCTTCCGGTGCTATGCCGCCCGTACTGGGCTGGGCCGCCATGACGGGCAATGTCGGCCCCGAAGCGCTGATTCTGTTCCTGATCATCTTCCTGTGGACGCCCCCACACTTCTGGGCGCTGGCGCTGTACCGCGTCGAAGATTACCGCCAGTCCGGCCTGCCGATGCTGCCTGTCACCCACGGGCCCAAGTACACGCAACTGCAAATCTTGCTGTACACCTTAGTGCTGTTTGCGGGCTGCCTGCTGCCCGTCATTTTTGGCATGAGCGGCTGGCTGTATCTGGCCGTGGCCTCTGTGCTCTGTCTGGGCTTCAGCTGGTACGCACTGCGGCTGTGGATGAACTATTCCGATGCACTGGCCCGCAAGACCTTCCGCTTCTCGCTGATCCACCTGAGCGGTGTGTTTGCGGCCCTGCTGATTGACCACTACATTGTGGGCTGACATTCAGAACCAAAACAGGGCTTAACCCTTATACAGCAAGCGCTGATAGCTATCAAAAGGCCACGTATGTGGCCTTTTTACTGCATGCAACCATGCTGAGTTCCAACGAACAATGCCGTTGCTTGCAGACTGATGAATCAGCACCAAAACCGCCTTTAACGCTTATACAGCAAGCGCAAGCAGCTATAAAAAAAGCCCACATCCGTGGGCTTTTTCCATGTTTGCAAGCTACAAGTGCCTTGCAGTTTTCAAGCAGTTGCGGTGCGTGCTTGCTTGCGCTTGTTATATCGAATCACCAGCCATGCCGCGCCCAGCACCATCAGCGCCAAGCCATACCAAGTCAGTGCATAGACGGCGTGGGTGTTGGTGAACTGAATCACCGTCAACCCCGCCCGCGGCCACGTAGCGGCCACTCGCTGGCCGGGTAGGCCTTGGTCCACAAAGAAGGGGGCCACATGGTCCAGCCCCTTGGCCTGTGCAATGGCTTGCACGTCGCGTGAATGCCAGCGGTCTTCGCCGGGGGCGTTGTCGCGCATGAAGCCGCCCTTGGGCTCACTGAAACGCAGCAAACCGGTCACGGTCACGGCATCGCCAGTCGCATCTGCAGGCGCGCCCGCAATCCGCTCTGCAAAGGCTTTGCGCTCCTCGGTGGGGAGGTAGCCCCGGTTGACCAACAATTGCGTGCCATCGGCCTGCTGCAGCGGTGTGAGCAGCCAGAAACCGGCACCCAGTTCGGTCACCGCCTGCGTCAGCACGCTGCGGCCTTCCATCCACTGGCCCTGCGCCTGCACGGCCAGGTATTCGTGGGTGTCAGGCGTGACTTGCGGCCATAGCGGCTGCGACGGCACCGCAACAGGCTGGCTGTGCACCCGGTCATTGACACGTTCAATCAAATCCAACTTCCAGGCGCGGCGCTGTACCTGCCAAGTCCCCAGACTGATAAAGGCAAAAAAAAGGGCGATGCCCGCTATTGCGAGCACCGCCTTGACGAAGGTGGAGCGAGAGCGCTCGCGCGCTCTCGGGGTATCAACCGTCATTACTTGCCGTGACCGCTGTGCTCAGCTTGCGCAGCCGGCGCGGCCTGTTCTTGCACCGCTGCGGGGGCCGCAGCTTCCACTGCTGGCGCTGCCACAGGGGCAGGCGCAGCAGGCTGGGTCAGCGCAGGAATTTCTTTGTGCTCAGGCATCATGTTGGTGTTCATGTGGAACATCACCCAGAGCGTTCCCGCCAGCGTAATCGCCACAAAAATGACCGCGAAGATGGTGGACATCATGGTCCAGCCGCCTTGCATCTTGCCGTTCATGTGCAGGAAGAAGTACATGTGTACCACCACCTGAACCACAGCAAACAGGCCCAGCACCATGACGGCTGTGAAGCGGTTTTCAATCACATTGCCCATCACCAGACCGAAAGGAATCACGGTCAGGATCACGGCCAGAATGAAACCAGTCACATAGCCACTGGTGGTGACGTGAATCTCTTCATCACCGTGGTGGTCGTGCTGATCATGCTGATCTGCATGCATGTTGTGTGCGCTCATTTACAGCACCCCCATCAGATACACAAAGGTGAATACGCCGATCCACACCACGTCCAAGAAGTGCCAGAACATCGACAGGCACATCACACGGCGGTTGTTTTCGCGTGTCAGGCCATGCTTGTTCAGCTGAATCATCAGTACCACCAGCCAGATCAGACCAAAGGTCACGTGCAGACCGTGGGTACCGACCAAGGTGAAGAAGGCCGAGCCAAAGGCGCTGGACTGTGGTGTCAGGCCTTCATGGATCAGGTGATAGAACTCATACAGTTCCACCGCCAAGAAAGCCAGACCGAACAAGCCCGTGACCGCCAGCCATTTCAGCGTGCCATTCAGGTTGCCCTTTTGCTTTTGAATCAGCGCAAAGCCGAAAGTGATCGACGAGATCAGCAGGAAGGCTGTATTCAGCGCCACCAGCTTCAGGTCAAACAGTTCAGCACCTGTCGGGCCACCTGCGTAGCTACGACCCAGTACACCCCAAGTGGCAAACAGCGCTGCAAAGATGAGGCAATCGCTCATCAGGTACAGCCAGAAGCCCAGCGAGGTGCCATTTTCTGGATGGGGTTCGTGCGCGGGATGGTACTCGCGCTGACCCACTGCGCCAGCAGCGCTGGCGGAGATAGTTTGGTTAGACATGGCGTGCAAGCTGTTGAGTACGTGCTTCTTCCGTCGCTACCACTTCTGCGGCAGGGATGTAGTAGTCACGGTTGTAGTTGAACGTGTGAACGATGGAGGCAATGATCACGCCAGCGAACGACAGCGCAGCCAGCCACCAGACGTGCCAGATCAGAGCAAAGCCCAGAACCATGGCGATCATGGAGATCACAAAACCTGCGCCCGTGTTCTTGGGCATGTGCAGATCTTCAAAGCCAGACAGCGGACGCTGGTAGCCGTGCTTCTTCATATCCCACCATGCATCGACATCGTGCACCACAGGAGTCTTGGCAAAGTTGTAGACGGGAGGTGGTGACGAAGTCGCCCACTCCAGCGTACGGCCGCTGCCCCATGTGTCGCCATTGTTGTCACGCAGCTTGTCACGCTGGAAGTACGAAACCACCAACTGCAGCAAGAAGGCACCAATACCGGCAGCAATGATGGCCACGCCGACGGCAGCAATCACGAAGAAGATTTGCAGCGACTGGTCTTCAAAGTGGTTGACACGGCGTGTCACACCCATCAGGCCCAAGATGTACAGCGGCGTGAAGGCGACCCAGAAGCCCACCAACCAGCACCAGAACGACACCTTGCCCCAGAACTCGTTGAGTCGGTAGCCAAATGCCTTGGGGAACCAGTAGTTGATACCTGCCAGCAGACCAAACACCACGCCACCAATGATCACATTGTGGAAGTGCGCAATCAGGAACAGCGAGTTGTGTAGCACAAAGTCAGCAGGTGGCACCGCCAGCAGCACGCCAGTCATACCGCCAATGGCGAAGGTACACATGAAGCCGATCGTCCACAACATGGGCGGCTTGAATTCAATGCGGCCCTTGTACATGGTGAACAACCAGTTGAAGATCTTCGCGCCCGTAGGAATCGAGATGATCATCGTGGTGATACCGAAGAAGGTATTCACCGCCGCACCAGAACCCATGGTGAAGAAGTGGTGCAGCCACACCAACCACGACAGCACAGTGATACACACGGTCGCGTACACCATGGAGGTGTAACCGAACAGGCGCTTCTTGGAGAAGGTTGCCACGATTTCCGAGAAGATACCGAAAGCAGGCAGCACCAAGATGTAGACCTCAGGGTGGCCCCAGATCCAGATCAGATTCACGTAGAGCATGGGGTTGCCGCCCAGTTCGTTCGTGAAGAACTGCGTGCCAAAGTAGCGGTCCATGGTCATCAGACCCAGTGCCGCGGTCAGAATCGGGAACGAAGCCACGATCAAAGCGTTGGTACACAGCGATGTCCAGACGAAGACCGGCATCTTCATCAGGTTCATGCCAGGCGCACGCATCTTGATGATGGTGACAATCAGGTTGATACCCGACAGCGTGGTGCCGACCCCGGACAACTGCAGCGCCCAGATGTAGTAATCCAGACCCACTCCCGGGTTTTGGTTACCCAAATTGGACAGCGCCAACCAGCCCGATGTCGAAAACTCACCCAGGAACAAAGACACCATCACCAAGATGGCACCGGTGGCAGTCATCCAGAAGGAGAAGTTGTTCAGGAAGGGGAAGGAGACGTCACGTGCACCGATCTGCAGCGGGATCAGGTAGTTCATGAAACCGGTGACCAAAGGCATGGCCACAAAGAAAATCATGATCACGCCGTGCGCCGTGAAAATCTGGTCGTAGTGGTGCGGAGGCAGGTAACCGAGGTTATCGCCAAAGGCCATCGCCTGCTGGATACGCATCATCACCGCGTCAGCAAAGCCACGCAGCAGCATGACGATACCGAGGATGATGTACATGATGCCGATCTTCTTATGGTCGATCGAGCAAATCCAGTCACGCCACAGTGGGCCCCAGAGCTTGAACTTGGTCAGTGCTGCGAACATCACCAGACCGCCAAGCACCACGGCAATAAAAGTCCACAACACGATGGGCTCATGCACCATCGGTATGGAGTCCCAGGTGATCCGCCCGAGAAGCGGATCGTGGGGCATTGTTGTTGGTTCAGACATATCGAGTCTCTTGCTAAATGGCCGAAAAGCGGGCCTCAGCCTGCTTTCCTTCCGTCAAAACTGCTTACTGCTGTGCCAAGGCGCGCTGGTCCATCAGGGCCACGACTTGGTCAGCGTTTTCGACAGAACACACATCGTCAGGCAGATTCAAGCCCACCGCCTTCATGTAGGCCGCGCCGCCAGCAGCGTCAATGGCCATCATGTGGTGCATGCACATCTTTCCTTCTTCCACGCACATGTTCAGTACGCGGTCGTACAAGCCTTCTTGTACGGAAGCAAAGCGTGTCACAGGGTGCCGTTCGCTGGGCTTCACCAAGTTCAAATAGCTGTCGCGATCCAGCACAGTTTTTTCGTCCTTGGCTTTTTGCACCCAAGCGTCAAAGCCTTCATTGCTCAGACCGTGGAACTTGAATGTCATGCCAGAGAAGCCAGCGCCGCTGTAGTGCGAGTTCAAACCATTGAATACGCCTTCGCGGTTGACCACGGCATTCAGCTGTGTCTGCATACCGGGCATGGCATAGATCATGCCGGCCAGGTCAGGCACGTAGAACGCGCTCATGGTGTGCGTTGCCGTCAGTTTGAAGCGAATGGGGCGATCCACCGGTGCAGCCAATTCATTCACCGTCGCAATACCTTGCTCGGGGTAAATGAACATCCACTTCCAGTCCATGGCCACGACCAGCACTTCCAGAGGCTTCACGTTGGGGTCCAGCGCCTTGCTCTCAGAAATACGGTCCAGCGGACGGTAGGGGTCCAGCTTGTGCGTGCTGATCCATGTCAGTGCGCCCAGCGCAATGATGATGATCAAGGGCACACTCCAGATGACCAGCTCAAGCGCGGTCGAGTGGTGCCACTCAGGGTCATACTCGGCTTCGGTGTTGGACTGGCGATACTTCCAGGCGAACAACAAAGTCAGCAGGATCACAGGAACGATGATGATCAGCATCAACAAAGTGGCTGTCACCACCAAGTCGCCTTGCTGAGCAGCAATGTCCCCTGCGGGATTAAGCACGACGGCTTTGCTACAACCCGTCAAGGTCGCAAGCAATGCTGCCGCAGCGAGCCAAACTGGCCCGCGGGTTTCCGTGGATTTAGGCATGCTGTTTACGCGAAAAATGCGCGTTGTTAGGTGTAAACGCGGATTACAAAACCAGCTGAATTTACTCTCCTCGCCCATCTTCTTCATGTGTGATGTAGGTCAACGCAGTGCCGTGTGATGTCTTTATGTAGGTACTTGACGCCCACCAATGTCCATTGACGTCTGTCAAAGGACGCCTAAATCCTTGATTTTTCAGGACATACTGAAATAAGAAAAACCTCTTGATAAAAGTCAATAGCTCCCCAAATTGGGGCAGCTAAACAACAGCGCAAAACCATGCTCATACAGTGGCCTTTGCTACTTTGATGTCGCTCAAGCATCCCAACAAACCCTTTTCCTACAAGCCTGACAGATAAACCTCGCTTGTTGACGCGAATCAAGCCGCGTACAAGAGGTGCATTGCTTCTTAGAGGAGATATGCACCATGACAGGACTTGCACACCCCATCCCCACCGCGGGAACCGCCTCTCTAGACGCTCAACTCGCTACCGCCCACCGTGATGAAGACATCAGCCCTGGTGAAATAGCAGCGGGCGTGATCATCGGTCGCGCATCCGAGTACTTTGATTTCTTCGTCTTTGGTATTGCCTGCGTGCTGGTGTTTCCGCACGTGTTCTTTCCGTTCCTCTCCACGCTGGACGGTATGCTGGCCGCGTTTGCCGTGTTCGCACTGGCCTTTGTCGCGCGCCCAGTCGGTACGGCTCTGGGCATGGTCGTGCAGCGGCGCTGGGGCATGGCATTCAAGCTGACCATTGCGCTGTTCTTGCTAGGCAGCGCCACCGTCGGTATTGCCTTGCTGCCCAGCTATGAAAGCATTGGTGTTGCCTCCATCTGGTGGCTGGTCGGCCTGCGCATTGCCCAAGGACTTGCCGTGGGCGGCTCTTGGGAAGGGCTGCCGTCTTTGCTGGCGCTGAACGCTCCCAAAGAAAAACGCGGCTGGTACGCCATGATCGGTCAGTTGGGAGCGCCCATCGGCTTTGTGGTGGCTGCCTCTGCCTTTGCCTATATCTACCACCAACTCTCGCTGGAAGAATTTACGGCCTGGGGCTGGCGCTACCCCTTCTGCGTAGCATTTGCCATCAATGTGGTCGCTTTGTTTGCCCGTCTGCGTCTGGTTGCTGACGACACCTACGCCAAGATGTTCAAAAGCATGGAACTCGTCCCGTCACGCACGTTTGAAATGATGCGCAGTGGCGAAGGCAAAAACGTGTTTCTGGGTGCCTTGGCAGCCTTAGCCAGCTTTGCCCTGTTCCACTTGGTCACGGTTTTCCCCTTATCGTGGATGACGCTGTATGGCGATGCTGCCGTCACCTCCATCTTGTGGACCCAAGTACTGGGGGCCCTGCTGGCCTGCGCTGCGATTGTGCTTTCGGGGTGGATGGCCGATAAATTTGGCCGCCGCAACACCTTGGGGGCCATGGCAGTGCTGATTGGTCTGTTCAGTTTTGCAGCGCCCATGCTGCTCAACGGAGGCACGGCTGGCCAAAACACGTTCATCTTGGTTGGCTTTGTCCTGCTTGGCCTGTCTTACGGCCAGTCCTCCGGCACAGTCACCGCCAATTTCTCACGCCGCTTTCGATACGTTGGTGCGGCCTATTCGGCAGACTTGGCATGGCTGCTGGGCGCAGGCTTTGCACCGCTGGTGGCTCTGTACCTTTCTTCACACTTTGGCCCTGTGGCTGTGGGTGGGTACTTGCTGTCCGGGGTCGTCTGCACTTTGCTGGCTTTGGGGATTAACCGCGCGTTGGAAACCGCGCGCAAATAACGCTGCCACGCCACCCTATTTCCCCTCACATTCACCACTCAAGGGCTTGCCTGCATGGCAAGCCCTTTTTTACTGACCAGCTGCTTTGCCAGCACATTCCCCACCTTACCGACAAACGGCGTCGCACTGCCTAGAATGATTGGCCGCTTTGTTTTTGCATCCAACACCGCACACCATGACCCAAGGCCTGATTCGCATCCGTGGCGCCCGCCAACACAACCTGCAAAACCTGGATCTGGACATCCGCACGGGCGAATTAACCGTGGTCACCGGCCCCAGCGGCTCGGGCAAATCCAGTCTGGTTTTTGACACGCTGTTTGCCGAAGGCCAGCGCCGGTACGTAGAAACTTTCAGCGCCTATGCACGCCAGTTTCTGGACCGCATGGACAAACCGGCGGTGGATCGCGTCGAAGGCGTACCACCGGCGATTGCGATTGACCAGACCAACCCGGTGCGCAACTCACGCTCCACCGTGGGCACGATGACCGAGCTGAATGACCACCTCAAGCTCCTGTTTGCCCGCGCCTCGCACCTGTTTGATAGCCAGACCACGCTGCCGGTGCAGCACGACACGGCGGAATCCATTTACGCAGCACTGCAACACCGCGCCGAACAAGCAGGCGATCCGCGCATTGCATTGACGTTTCCGGTGGAGCTGCCCGCCAACACCACACAAGAAGAGGTAGAGCAATGGCTGTCCGCCAGCGGCTTCACCAAGGTGCAGGCCGAACGCGAAGTGGAGCGTGCCGCCATTGCGGAGGAACCCGCCAAGGGCAAGAAAGCCAAAGCCGCAGCGCCAGAAAAAGTCAAAGTGCTGGATGTCGTGGCCGACCGCTTTCGCTTCAGCCGCGTAGAGCGCGCCCGCGCCATGGAAGCCATTGAAGTAGCGTTGAAACGCGGTAATGGCCACCTGACCGTGTATGTCATGCCCCAAGAAGGCGATACCTACACCTGGCGCTTCTCGCAAGGTCTGCACTGCCCCGAGAGCAATCTCAGCTACACCGCCCCCATGCCCTCGCTGTTCTCGTTCAACTCTGCCGTCGGGGCTTGCGAAGCCTGCCGTGGCTTTGGACGCGTGATTGGCATTGACTGGGGGCTGGTCATTCCCAATGACAAGCTGACGCTGCGCACCGGTGCCATCAAGCCCATTCAAACACCGGGTTGGAAAGAGATCCAGGATGACCTCTTGCGCCACGCCGAGGCGGAAGGCATTCCGCGCGATATCGCCTGGAGCAAGCTGACTGCGGAGCAAAAGCACTGGGTGATTCACGGCTCTCCGCTGTGGAAAGGCACCTGGAACAAGCAGTGGTATGGCATTCGCCGCTTCTTTGAATATCTCGAAACCAAGACCTACAAGATGCACATTCGCGTGCTGCTGTCCAAATACCGCAGCTACACGGAATGCCCCACTTGCGCGGGCGCGCGCCTGAAAACCGAAAGCCTGCTGTGGCGCATCGGCAGCAAAGCACAGGCAGATGCCGTGCTGGAGCCTACGCAGCGCTTTATGCCCGTGGGCGTAGCCTGGAGCCGTGCACAGCTGGAAGCCTTGCCCGGTTTGTGCCTGCACGACTTGATGCGCCTGCCCATCACGCGCTTGCGCAGCTTTTTTGAAAGCCTGCATCTGGCCAATCAAACCGGCCTGGCCGAGGGTGAATTGCAAGCCCTCAAGCTGCTCAATGAAGAAATTGGCACCCGCCTGAAATATCTGGTGGATGTGGGCATTGGCTACCTCACGCTCGATCGCCAAAGCCGTACCTTGTCCGGCGGCGAAGTGCAGCGTATCAACCTGACCACCGCGCTGGGCACCTCACTGGTCAACACATTGTTTGTGCTGGATGAGCCCAGCATTGGCCTGCACCCGCGCGATATGGAGCGCATCACCCAAGCCATGCACCGCCTGCGCGATGCCGGCAACACGCTGGTGGTGGTGGAGCACGACCCCGCCGTGATGTTTGCCGCCGACCGCATGATCGACATGGGGCCAGGCCCCGGAGCACGCGGCGGACAGATTGTGTTTGATGGCACGCCCGAAGCGCTGCGCCATGCCGACACTTTGACTGGCGCGTATCTAGGCGGGCGTAAACAAGTCGGCTTCGGCGTAAAGCGCATGGTGACCGAAGCCACACCGCGCCTGATTCTGGAAGGAGCGCGTGAGCACAACCTGCAAAACCTGTATGTCGATTTTCCGCTGCAGCGGCTGGTGACTGTCACCGGCGTTTCAGGTTCCGGCAAATCGTCCCTGATTCAAGACATCCTCGCGCCTGCGTTGATGCGCCACTTTGGCAAGCCCACGGACAGCCCCGGTCTGCACGACCGCTTGCTGGGCGCTGATCACCTGGCCGATGTGGTGTTTGTCGACCAGTCTCCCATCGGCAAGACCGCACGCTCCAACCCCGTCAGCTATGTGGGCGCGTGGGACAGTTTGCGCGAGCTTTTCTCGCTGGCGCCCCTGGCCGCGCAACGTGGCTACACCGCCAGCAAATTCAGCTTTAACAGCGGCGATGGGCGCTGCCCCACCTGCGGTGGTTCGGGTTTTGAGCATGTGGAGATGCAATTTCTCTCCGACGTCTACCTGCGTTGCCCGGACTGCAATGGCAGCCGTTACCGCGATGAAATTCTGGAAGTCATCATTGAGCGCGATGGCCGCGCTCTGAACGTGGCCGACGTGCTGGAGCTGACAGTGGCCGAAGCCGCTCTGCTGTTTGCCAGCGACAAAGACGTGATCCGCGCCCTGCAGCCCATCGTGGATGTGGGGCTGGAATACGTCAAACTGGGCCAGCCTGTGCCCACGCTGTCGGGTGGCGAAGCCCAGCGTTTGAAGCTGGCAGGTTTCTTGGCAGAAGCCGCCAAGACGGCCTCCAAATCCAAACAGAAAATTGCCCGCAAAGGCACGCTGTTTCTGTTCGACGAACCCACCACCGGCCTGCACTTTGAAGACATTGCCAAGCTGATGCGCGCACTGCGCAAGCTGCTGGAAGCGGGCCACAGCCTGATCGTCATTGAGCACAACCTCGACGTGATTCGCGCCAGCGACTGGCTGATTGACCTGGGCCCCGAAGGCGGTGACGGTGGTGGCCAGATCGTGGCCCAAGGCACGCCGGAAGACGTGCGCCAGATCCCCCACTCTCACACCGCACAGGCGCTGCGCGAGTACGACCTGGCCATGGGTGTGGGCGGCCAGTTGGTGGCAGAAGTGGCCCCCATGCTCTATAAAAAAGAGCTATCAGCGCCCGCCAGCAAAGCGCCAGCAGGCAAAAATGCCATTGAAATCGTCAACGCACGTGAACACAATTTGAAAGGCTTGAGCGTGGACATTCCACGCGGCAAATTCAATGTGGTGACGGGTGTTTCGGGTTCGGGCAAGTCCACGCTGGCGTTCGACATTCTGTTCAATGAAGGCCAGCGCCGCTACCTTGAATCGCTCAATGCCTATGCGCGCTCCATCGTCCAGCCAGCAGGCAGGCCCGAGGTGGATGCGGTCTGGGGCATTCCGCCCACCGTGGCGATTGAGCAGCGTCTGTCGCGCGGTGGCCGTAAATCCACGGTGGGCACCACCACGGAGGTCTGGCACTTTTTGCGCCTGCTGTACGTCAAGCTAGGCACCCAGCACTGCGTGCACGACGGTGCCGCCGTAGAACCGCAAACGCCCGAGCGCATTGCCGCGCAATTGCTGATCCAGTTCAAGGGCCAGCACATTGGCCTGCTGTCGCCGCTGGTGGTGCATCGCAAGGGCGTGTACACCGAGCTGGCCGACTGGGCACGCCCCAAGGGCTACACCCATTTGCGCGTGGATGGCGCTTTCTTGCCTACCACGGGGTTCCCGCGCCTGGACCGCTTCAAAGAACACACGATTGAGCTGCCCGTGGCCAGCTTCAAGGTCAGCGCAGCCAACGAAAAAGAGCTGCGCACGCAACTGGCCAAGGCGCTGGAGATTGGCAAGGGCGTGGTGCACGTGCTGTCGGGCATTGACACGCTGGAAGCCGCCATCGCCGCCCCCGAGCAGGGCAAAGGCGTGGGCACGCTGCAGGTGTATTCCACCCAGCGCGCCTGCCCCATTTGCGCCACCAGCTACGCCGAGCTGGAGCCCAGCCTCTTCTCGTACAACAGCAAACACGGCTGGTGCCCGGATTGCGTGGGTACTGGCGTGAAGCTGACCAAGGAGCAGCGCAAGGTCTACGACGACAGCACACTGGCCGAAGACAACCGGGGCCGCGAGCTGACGCTGACTGCCAACGAGGTGGAAGACCTGGAGGAATGCACCTGCAGCACCTGCCAAGGCACGCGCCTGAATGCCCGTGCGCGGGCGGTGCAGTTCCACGGCAAGGGCATCACGCAACTGGCGCAAATGTCGGTCACCGATCTGCGCCACTGGTTCCAGCACCTTTCGACCACGGGCCGCGAAACCGATATTGCCCGCGATCTGCTGCCCGAAATTCTGGGGCGGCTGGAGTTTTTGGAAGAAGTGGGTTTGAACTACCTCACGCTCGACCGGGGTGCGCCCACCTTAAGCGGTGGCGAAGCCCAGCGCATTCGACTGGCCGCACAGCTGGGCAGCAACTTGCAAGGCGTGTGCTACGTGCTGGATGAGCCAACGATTGGCCTGCACGCACGCGACAACCACATTCTGCTCAACGCCCTGCACAAGCTGGGCGAGAAGGGCAACACCCTGGTGGTGGTGGAACACGATGAAGACACCATCCGCCGTGCCGACCACGTGATCGACATTGGCCCCAGCGCAGGCAAGCGCGGTGGCATGCTGGTGGCCCAGGGCAAGCCCGCAGACATCATGGCAGCCGCCGATTCGCAAACGGGCCGCTACCTGCTGCACGCCATGCGCCACCCCTTCCAGCCCCGCCGCCTTGTGCACGGTGTGGCCGATGCGGCATCCCTGCCCGCGCCGGAAGACGCCCCCAAGCCCAAAAAACGCAGCAAAAAACAAATCGCTGCCGATGCGGCCGCTGCTTTGGCCGCCGACAGCGCTGCGCTGAATGCCGAGTTGCAAAACCCGGTGAAAGCCACAGGCCCACTGCACTGGTTGACCGTCAACGGAGCCAACTTGCACAACCTGCAAGACATTGAAGCCAGCGTGCCGCTCAAGCGTCTGGTGGCAGTGACGGGTGTGTCAGGCTCCGGCAAATCCACGCTGGCACGGGATGTTTTGCTGGCCAACGTGGCCGCACTGGTCAGCCAGCACAGCACCAAGGCTGGCCGCGAAGCCAGAGACGCTGGCAAGACCCCCACCCTGGTGGGCTGCGAAGCCGTGTGGGGCACCGAAGGCATTGACCGCGTGCTGGAAGTGGATCAGACGCCGATTGGCAAAACGCCGCGCAGCTGCCCCGCCACCTATATCGGCTTCTGGGACACCATCCGCAAGCTGTTTGCGGACACCTTAGAGGCCAAAGCCCGTGGTTACGGCGCTGGGCGCTTCAGTTTTAATACTGGTGAAGGCCGCTGCCCGGGATGCGAAGGCCAGGGCATGCGCACCATCGAAATGAGCTTTCTGCCCGATGTGAAAGTGCCTTGCGAAACCTGCCGCGGCGCGCGCTTTAACCCCGAGACGCTGGCTGTCACCTGGCGCGGCAAAAGCATTGGTGATGTGCTGCAAATGGAAGTGGATGACGCGGTGGAGTTCTTCGCCAGCATGCCAAACATTGCACACCCGCTGCAGCTGCTCAAAGACGTGGGGTTGGGCTACCTGACCTTGGGCCAACCCTCGCCCACGCTGTCGGGTGGTGAAGCCCAGCGCATCAAGCTGGTGACCGAGCTGACCAAGGTGCGCGACGACATCACCAAACGCGGCAACAAGGCGCCACACACGCTGTACGTGCTGGACGAGCCCACCGTTGGCCTGCATATGGCCGACGTAGACAAGCTGATCCGCGTACTGCACCGTTTGGTGGATGCGGGACACAGCGTGATTGTGATTGAGCACGATCTGGATGTGATTGCGGAAGCCGACTGGATCATTGACCTGGGCCCCGAAGGGGGCACCGGCGGTGGCCAGATTGTGGCCGCAGGCACCCCTGAAGAAGTGGTGGCCTTGGGCACACACACCGGGCAAGCCATTGCCCCAGTGCTGGCGCGCCATTGATCCCTCACGCAGTGCGCGGATAACAGCAAGAACAAGCATTGGGTGCAGCACCTAAGGCTTGTTCACCCTGCGCCTACACCGGTGCCTGCGCCAGCGCAGACGCCCTCCATCCATCAACGCGTGGACGGGAACACTGGCCGGCGCGGTAGCAATGCCACCCGCGCGCTCTAGGCCCAGACCGCATTGCGTTAGCACGCGTAGCTGACACCAAGGTGACAACACCCAAGGGATTGCCCAGGCACCCCTGCGCGCTCTCAGTTTCTACAGTGCAAATGTCGCTGCGATGAATTCGCACAGACATTCAGGGAGTGGCAGCACAGACTGCCCGCACAACAAAGAAACTGGAGACATTCGTATGGCATTCGTATCGCGCATGGGGCGCCGCTCGGCCCTGACTGCCGCTTTGGCAGTATCTACCTTGGCATTTGCCGGACACGGCTTGGCCCAAGACAGTGCCAACTGGCCCACCAAACCCATCCGTTTGATCGTGCCCTACACGCCCGGGGGCTCCACCGATATCGTCAGCCGCACCGTGTTTGAAGCCGTGAGCAAGCGCCTGGGCCAACCCGTGGTGATTGAAAACAAGCCCGGCGCCAACAGCACCATTGGCGTGGCGCAAACCTCGCGTGCGCCTGCGGATGGCTACAACTTTGTGAGCGTGCTGGCGGCCTACACGGTGAACATGTCGCTGTACAAAAAGCTGCCCTACCAGCCCAGCGATTTTGTGGCAGTGAGCCATGTGGCCGATCTGCCCATGTTTTTGTTCACCTCCAACAAACTGCCGGTCAAGAACGCCAAGGAACTGGCCGAATACGGCAAGAAAAACCCGCTCAACTACGCCTCCAGCGGCACCGGCGCCAGCGCCCACATGATTGGCGCGCGCTTTGCGCAGGAAAACCAGCTCAACGCCCAGCATGTGCCCTACAACGGCAGCGCGCCCATCTTGGCGGACTTGATGTCAGGCCAAGTGGACATGCTGTTTGACCCTTTGCTGGTGCCCATGCCCCATGCCAAGACCGGCAAGATCAAGGTGCTGGCTGTGGCCTCCAAACAGCGCTGGCCCTATGAACCCGATGTGCCAACCATGGAAGAAGCGGGCTTTCCCGGTTTCATCATGAATTCGTGGGTGGGCATTCTGGCACCCAAGGGCACGCCCCAGCCCATCGTGGACAAGCTCTCCAAAACCATTGCCGAGGCCGTGCAATCGCCCGAAGTGAAAACCAAGCTGAGCCAGCTGGGCTTTGGCGGCGTGGGCAGCACACCAGCGGAGTTCCAAAAACTGATTGAGCAAGACTCTGCCATGTACAAAGGCGTAATTACCAAGGCCAACGTCAGTCTGGATTAAGCGCGGCTCACACTAACCTCGATACGTTGTTGTTTCGCCTTGTCGTGCCGGGTGTCCGGTCTGCGGCTTCATGCCTCGTTTCGAACACCAATCGACGGTTTGCCGGTTGGTGTTCACCACGCTAAGGCTTGCACATCCCACAAAAAAGCCAGCAGCGCAATGCCTGCTGGCTTTCTTCATAGCATCTTGCGCTGATTCATCAAGGCATTCAGATCGAAAAGTATCTGCAATTCCTATGCAACCAGCGCCATCCGCTCTTATTTTTTCAGCAAATGGTCTGCCAGCTGCACAAAACCGTCGCCACGTTCGGCATCGGTCACGTAGCGGGGCAGGTGCTGCAATTGCGGCACAAAGCGCGCAATATTGGCCACGCCCACCGACAGCGGCACGTTCTGGAACATCAGCTGGTCGTTGGTGGAGTCACCGATGTACACCCACTGACCCAGCGTAGCGTCCAGATCCAGATCAAACAGCTCACGCACAATCCAGCGCGCACCTTCCAGCTTGTTGTGTTCGCCAAACCAGCCGTTGATGTGGATCGAGCTGACGGTGGCATTCATGCCCACGGCCTTCATGATGGCCACGCAGGCATCAATATGGGCCTGCGACATGGTCGTGAACTCGCTGTGGTCCACGGCAATGTCGCACTCGCGGCCATGCGAATCGGTGGCGCGCTGGGCACCGGGTACTTGCGCCTCAATCTGCGCCAGCACCTCCTGCATCTTGGCAAAGTTGTGCGCACGCGTGTCGTCGTCTTGCTGGTACAGCTTGTCCAGCCCACCCTCGGCATTGCGGCGCAGCGCCACCGCACCGTTTTCAGCCACGATGGACTCCACCGGCCAAGCGCGGGCAAACGGCACGCTCCAGCCCACAGGCCGGCCTGTGATCGGCACCACTTTCAGCCCCGCATCCTTGAGGCGGCCAATCGCCGCCACCACGTGCTCGGGCACCACGCCATCGGTGGTCAGCGTGTCATCGATATCGGTCAGCACGCCCAGCAGGTTGGCAGGAACCGGCAGTTCAGACAAAGGGCGTAGAAATTCTTGGCTCACGGCAAACTCTCAACAACAAGCCCATGCCCAGCACGGGAGAAATACATCCCTGCCACGTTGGGCAGATCGGCCAGCGCAGCGGTGCAGACGCGGCGCACCGGCGAAGGCAGTAGCAGCGCTACGACAAGCCGGTGCAAAAAAGTCTGCAGGCCGATATGACAACGCTTAGTTCGCAGAGCCCAATGCCAAGCCGGCATGCTCACGCAGCGGATGGAAATGGATCTTGGGAAAACGCTCTTGCGCCAGCCGCACGTCGTACGGGCTGGTACACAGATAGGCTAGGGTGTCGGCCGCGTCGTGCGCCAGACGCAGGGGGTAGGCAGCTTCAAACGCACGCAGTTCTGCTGGCGTGTCTGCCGTGATCCAGCGGGCGCCGGTGTACTGGCAACCTTCCAGTCGCACATCACAGTCGTACTCGGCTTTCAGGCGGTGCTGCACCACTTCAAACTGCAGTTGACCAACCGCGCCCAGCAGCATGTTGCCACCCACATCGGGTTTGAACACCTGGATCGCGCCCTCTTCGCCCAGCTGCATCAGGCCTTGCTGCAGTTGCTTGGTGCGCAGCGGGTTCTTGAGCACCACGGTCATGAACATTTCAGGGGCAAAGAACGGCAGGCCCGTGAACTGCAGGTTGGGGCCATCGGTGATCGAATCACCCAGTTGCACACCACCGTGGATGGTGAAACCGATGATGTCGCCCGCATAGGCTTCATCCACGGCTTCGCGGCGCTGGCTCATGAAGGTCACCACGCTGGTGGGGCGCAGTTCCTTGCCGGTGCGCTGCACCTTCATCTTCATGCCCGGGGTGTACTTGCCCGAGGCCACGCGCACAAAGGCGATGCGGTCACGGTGGTTGCTGTCCATATTGGCTTGCACCTTGAACACCACGCCAGAAAAATTCTTGTCTTCAGGCTGAATGACTTTTTCTTCGCGGTTGCGGTTCACTTCCGTAAAAGCCACGCGCGGGCCGGGTGGGGGCGACATGTCGACCACCGCGTCCAGCACTTCCATCACACCGAAGTTGTTCACCCCGGAGCCGAAGAACACGGGCGTCAGCTTGCCAGCCAGAAAGTCTTCATGGCTCCAGGGGGCGGATGCGCCCACGGCCAGTTCCATGCTCTCCAGCGCATCGTCAAACGACTGGCCAAAGCGGGCGCGCAGGCGATCCGCTTCGGTCAATGGAATGACTTCAAAATCCTTGGGGCCACGGTCGCTACCGGGCGTAAACACCGTCATGCTCTGCGTGCGCAGATTGATGATGCCGCCAAAGCTCTTGCCCTGGCCCACTGGCCAGGTGATGGGGCAGCAGGGCATGCCCAGCTCGCGCTCGACTTCGTCCATGATGTCCAGCGGGTCGCGCACTTCACGGTCCATCTTGTTGACGAAGGTGATGATGGGCGTATCGCGCTGGCGGCACACCTCGATCAGGCGGCGGGTCTGCGATTCCACACCGTTGGCCGCATCGATCACCATCAAGGCCGAGTCCACCGCCGTCAGCACGCGGTAGGTATCTTCCGAGAAGTCCTTGTGACCGGGCGTGTCGAGCAGATTGATCACGTGGTCGCGGTAGCTCATCTGCATCACCGACGATGCCACCGAGATACCGCGCTGCTTTTCAATCTCCATCCAGTCGGACGTGGCGTGGCGTGACGCCTTGCGCCCCTTCACCGCACCGGCGATCTGGATCGCGCCCGAAAACAGCAACAGCTTTTCAGTCAGCGTGGTCTTACCCGCGTCAGGGTGGGAAATGATGGCAAAGGTGCGGCGACGCCGTGTTTCTGGTGCGTATGACACTGGATGGGGGACGGTTCTGGCGCGACTGCTGCCGCGCGTTGCAAGAGGGTGAAGGGCTGCAATTTTAAGGGAAACCACGAAAGCGCACCGGCACTGGAGAATGCGGCATGCAGTGTCTTTGTCGCGCCTCATCAAGAAGGTTGCAGGGTCGGCACCCATGCACAGACCGCCAGAGTCATCGCACACTGCGGGCATGCCTGTTACACCCTCTGCGCCGCCCCCACAAACGTTCATTCACCCGCTGCAATGGGCCATGGCAGCTTGCGGCGCCTTGGCCATGCTGAGCGCGCACGGGGGCTACGCCGCGGCGTACGCATGGTTCAAACCACTCACCATGGTGCTGGCGCTCGCATGCGTGGGGGCGGTGGCGCGCAACCTGCACACACGCAATGTGCGCTGGCTGATGGCAGGGCTGGCACTGAGCATGGTGGGCGATGTCTGCCTACTGACACCGGCAGGGTTTATTCCGGGGCTGGTGGCGTTCCTGCTGGCGCATGTCTGCTACATCGTCCTGTTCCAGCGCGATGCCCCCTGGCAGCCCCACCACGGAGCCTTGGCCATCTGCCTGGCACTGGGAACGTTGGTGTATGCATATTTGTGGACGCATGGCCTGCCCGTTGCGTTGCGCGTGCCCGTGGCAGCTTATGTGCTGGTGATTGCGCTGATGGCTGCGCAAGCCATGGGCCGTGCCAGCGTGTTACGCACTTCGGCCGCACGCGCCGTGGCCTGGGGCGCTGTCAGCTTCATGCTCAGCGACAGTATTTTGGCACTGGACAAGTTCGTACAGCCGATTGCAGGCGTCTATCTCTGGGTGCTGGGCACGTACTATGTCGCACAGTGGCTGATTGTGCATGGCATGTTGCAGACTTGGCGCTCACACCCATTGAAAACATGAGCTGTCAGCGCTTTATGCATAAGCGCTAGAGGCCAAAAACACTCTCAAACCTGAGTGTGCGTATCTTGGGCAATCTTGCCATCGACCACCTCCACCAGCCGGTCGCAGCGCTGCGCCATGCTGGGGTCATGGGTGACGATCAGAAACGCCGTGCCTTGGCTGGCATGAATGTCGCGCAGCAAGCTGAACACATCCTGGGAGGACTGCGTATCCAGATTGCCCGTGGGCTCATCGGCCAGCACCAAGGGCGGCTGGTGCACCAAGGCCCGCGCAATGGCGACGCGCTGCTGCATGCCGCCTGAAAGTTCGGACGGTTTCTTGTGCAGCGCCTGCGCTAAACCCACGGCCTTGAGCAGCTCCGTGGCTCTGGCTTTGTCCTGGCTGGTGACCACGCCTTGCGCCATCAAGGCGGGCAGCGTGACATTTTCCAGCGCCGTGAATGCCGGCAGCAGGTGGTGAAACTGGAACACAAAGCCCAGCGACTGGCGGCGCAACAGCGTCAATCCTTCGTCATTCAGCTGGCTGGTTTCTTGCCCTTGCAGACAATAGCTGCCTGCGCTCATGCGTTCCAGCAAGCCCAGAATATTCAGCAAAGTACTTTTGCCTGATCCTGAGGGGCCGACCAGCGCCACAAACTCCCCGGCCTGCACGTGCAAATCCACGCCGTGCAGCACTTCCACCTCGCTTGGCTGCCCCACGTTGTACGACTTGCGGGCCGCTTGCAATGCCAGCAGATACGGGGCACTGGAGGTTGTCTTTGTGTCAGTGGTCATGGTGGTGCACTCACATCCGAATGGCTTGCGCCGGGTCCAGGGCCGCAGCGCTGCGCGACGGAATCACCGCTGCCACCACTCCGCAGACCGTGGCCGTCAAGGCGGCCATCAATGCGTCTTGCCAAGTCAAGGCAATTTCAAACAGAGTGCCGCCGTCCGCGTTGCGCGCAAAGGCTGTAAACAACATCACCAGCACCCACGACAACATCACGCCCAGCACAGAGCCCACGGCCCCCACCACCGCGCCTTGCAGCAAAAATACGCGCATCACCTGCCCCCGCGTGGTGCCCATGGCACGCAAGATGCCAATCTCACGGCGCTTTTGCACCACGCTCACCACCAGCACACTGGCAATCCCCAGCACCACCACCACCAGCACCACCGCGCGAATCACCAGGGTGCTGATGCTTTGCGCTTTGAGCGCAGAAACCAATTGGGCGTTGCTGTTCTGCCAGCTTTCCACCTTGTAGTCATAGCGGGCACTCAGTTGCTGCGCCAAGGCTTCGGCCTGCCAGACATCGCGCACCTGCATGTCCAACACGGTGGCACCGCCGGGCACACCCAGCAGACTCTGTGCGCTGCGCAGCGGCACGATCACCGTGCGGCGATTCAAATCTTTCACACCCATGTCCAGCAAGGCACTGACGCGCAGGCTTTCGGTGGTGCTACCCGTATCCAGCGTAAAGCGGTCACCCGCACGCACGCCCAAATCAGCAGCCAACTCCACCCCCACCATGGCCTCGCCCGGCGCCAGGCTCCACGCTCCTGCAACAAGCTTTTCACGCAGGCTCACGATGCGTGCATAGCGCTCCAGCTCCACGCCCATCAAGGCCACCGATTGCGAGGCCTCACCGCGCAGCGCCAAGCCCGAGCCTGACACCATGGGTGAGACCGCCACCACATCGGGCAAGCGCTCCAAAACGGGCAACAGTTGCTGCCAGTTGGCCACCGAGCGCAGGCGCTGTGCACGCGGCTGGGTGTCATTCAGCACCACCACAGCCGCTGCGGTTGATGTGATGCGTGTCACCACATCATCGGGCGCACGCAAGCTGATGTGTGCTTGCGTGCCCAGCGTTTTGGCAATCGTGTTGGCCTGCAGCCCGTGAATGAGGGCCGTGATGTAGGTAATCACGGCCACACCCGCTGCCACACCGGCCACGATCAACAGGGTTTGCATGCGCCCTTCTCGCAGAAAGCGCAGCGCCACCCGCCATTCAAAGCCCAGCGGTAGAGCGGCCATCAGTCTGCACCACCGATGAGGCGGGCACGCACCCGCTGACCAGCCTGAGTCGGTGGCAGCAGCACGGTGTCACCAGACTGCAAACCTTGGGTGATTTCTGCGGCCTCTAAAGTGCGCAAGCCCATCTGCACCGGCTGGGCAATCGCTTGGCCACCATCCAGCACCAGCACCTGCGCTTGCAGACTGCGATCCTGCGCACTGTGCAAAGCTTGCAGCGGCAGCACCAGCGCTTGCGCCACGCGGCCTGTCTCTACGGCCACTGACACCGTCATGTCTTCCCGCAAGAAAGCAGGGGGCACCGCATCCAGCGTCAGCTTGACTTCGACTGCACCACGTTGGGCATCCACGCTGGGGGCAATGGACACCACCTTGGCCACCAAGCGCTGGTCGGCAAAGGCGTCGGCCACTACCTGGGCGCTTTGCCCTTCACGCAGCTGATCAAGAAAACGCTCGTCCACCTGCGCCACGATTTGGGTGGGCCCTTCCAGCGCCAGTTGCAGCAGCGCGGTACCCGGCTGCACGATTTGCCCGGGCTCTACCGTACGCAGTAGCACCTTGCCGGGACTGGGCGCCGTGATACGGGTTTGCGCTAGTTTGGCCTGTGCGGTCTGCACCGCGGCCTGCGCCTGCAGCACCTGCGCCTCCGCGCCCTTCAGTTCAGCACCACCATCGGCCGATGCCGCGGCCTGCGCCTGCGCAGCTTGCAACTGGGCTTGGGCCACATCCAGTGCCTTGCGTTTTTCATCCAGCGTTGCACGGCTCAAAAAGCCTTGCTGCACCAGTTTTTCGTTGCGCTGCCAATCTGCCTGCGCTTGTGTGACCGAGGCCTGCGCTTGCAGCACCTGCGCCTGATTGCCAATCCGGCTGTTGGTGCGCAGATTGGTCAGTTGCGCCTGGGCTTGTGCCAGACTGGCCTGCGATTGCTGCAGGGCAGCCAGCAGCTCGGCCTGCTCCAGCTGCACCAGCAACTGCTGGGCCTGCACCACATCGCCTTCGCGCGCATGCACCTGGGCCACACGCCCCACCACCGTACTGCCCATGCCTACGCGGGAAAGGGTTTCTACACGCGCCGAAAACTGCAGCGTGCGCACCAGTGGCTGGGTTTGCACCTGCACCGCAGGCACTTGGGGGCCGCGCCAGCGCTGGACACCCCAGGCGCAAAGGGCAAGCACGAGCACGATGACCACCGCCATCCACCACCGCCGTAGGCGGCGGGTGGGCAATGCGGGGGGCTCTGTGGAAGGGGCTGAGTTCACAACAAGTCCTTGCTGGCCACTATTGCATGGCACAGGCCATGCCTGCCGCCCCGCTAGAGCGGCGCTTTATTCGTTAAACAAACCACCCGCCGTTTGCGGCACCACCAGCCCCAAGTGCTGGTAGGCGGCCTTGGTAGCAATACGGCCGCGCGGCGTGCGCTGTAAATAGCCTTGCTGAATCAGATACGGCTCAATCACATCTTCGATGGTGCCGGCATCTTCGCCAATGCTGGCGGCAATGTTGTCCACACCCACCGGGCCTCCATCAAAGCGGTGCACCACGGCTTCCAGCAGTTTGCGGTCCATCACATCAAAACCGCGCGGGTCTACATCCAGCATGGACAGCGCCTTTTGCGCAATATCGCGGGTGATCGTGCCGTCACCCTTCACCTCCGCATAGTCACGCACACGGCGCAGCAAGCGGTTGGCAATGCGCGGCGTGCCACGCGAACGGTTGGCCACTTCTTGCGCCCCGGCATCGTCCATCGGTGCGCCCAGCAAACCGGCGCTGCGTTTGACAATGCGTGCCAACTCTTCGGCGCTGTAAAACTCCAGCCGCGCCACAATGCCAAAGCGGTCGCGCAGCGGGTTGGTCAACATGCCGGCCCGCGTGGTCGCGCCCACCAGCGTGAAAGGCTGCAAATCCAGCTTGATAGAGCGGGCCGCAGGGCCCTCACCGATCATGATGTCGATCTGAAAGTCTTCCAGCGCGGGGTAGAGAATTTCTTCCACCACCGGGCTGAGCCGGTGGATTTCGTCGATGAACAGCACATCGTTGGCCTCCAGATTGGTCAGCAGCGCCGCCAGATCCTTGGGCTTTTCCAGCACTGGGCCGCTGGTCTGGCGCAGGTTCACGCCCAGTTCGGCCGCAATGATGTGGGAGAGCGTGGTCTTGCCCAAGCCGGGCGGGCCAAACAGCAGCACGTGGTCCAGCGATTCACCGCGTTTTTTGGCAGCGCCGATGAAGATTTCGAGCTGCTCGCGCGCTTTTTCCTGGCCAACATATTCATCCAGCAGCTTGGGGCGCAGGGCACGCTCCATCACTTCTTCGTGCTTGTTGACCGGCGCGGGCGAGATGGTGGAGCTGCGCACGGGCGTTTCAGCCCCACCATGGCCATCCTGCGCCACCACCTTGGGTTGCGACTTGGCGCGAGGTTTGCGCTGCGGCGCAGCCGCAAAGTTATCGCCAAAATCTTCGGTGTGAATGCTCATGGGGCTTACTTGGCCAAGGCCTTCAAGGCCAGCTTGATACCGTCACTCACGCCCACATCGGCGGGCAGGGCTTTGAGGCTGATGGCGGCCTCCTTGTCCGAATAGCCCAGCGCCAGCAGCGCCTGCAAGATGTCGGATTGCGCATCGCTTTTCACCTGCGCACCGGCGGTACCCACCACGGCATCGCCCAGCTTGCCCTTCAGTTCCAGCAACAAGCGCTCAGCCGTTTTCTTGCCAATCCCGGGTACTTTGACCAGACGACCCACCTCTTGCAGTGCAATCGCCTGCACCAGATCGTCAATCCCCATGCCGGACAGCAGCGACAGCGCCATGCGCGGGCCCACGCCGCTGACCTTGATCAGTTCGCGAAAAGTCTGACGCTCTGGCGGGGTGGCAAACCCATACAGCAGCTGGGCATCCTCACGCACGATAAAGTGCGTCAGCAGGCTGATTTTTTCGCCCAGCCCGGGCAGGTTGTAAAACGTGCTCATGGGCACCTGCACCTCATAGCCCACGCCATGGCAGTCCACCAGGACTTGGGGCGGGTTCTTCTCGAGCAGCGTGCCAGTCAATTTGCCTATCATTGCGATCCTTTGCCGCCCGTTGCGGCAGCCTTCCTTAAGGGAATTATCAGCGTGATCTTGCGCCACACTTTTACACCGCACAACAACCTTCGTCTGGGCAACCTTTGCGGCCCGGCCGATGCGCATTTGCGCACCATTGAAACCGGTCTGCAAGTGAAGATTGCACACCGCCACGAACAGTTCAAGGTGGATGGCCCCAAGGCCAAGGCCCAGCAAGCCATGGAACTGCTGCAGGCACTGTATGAGCAGGCAGACCGCCCCATCAAGGACGAAACCCTGCAACTGATGCTGGCCGGTGATGCAGAGATGATCGAGGTCAACCCCGACGCCATCCAGCTCACCACACGGCGCACTGACCTGCGCGCACGCACGCCCAACCAGGCGCTGTACCTGCAGAACATTGCCGCACACGACATCACCTTTGGCATTGGCCCCGCTGGTACGGGCAAAACCTATCTGGCCGTGGCCTGCGCCGTCGATGCCCTGGAACGCAGCGCCGTGCAGCGCATTGTGCTGACGCGCCCCGCCGTGGAAGCGGGCGAGCGCCTGGGTTTCTTGCCAGGCGATCTGACGCAGAAGGTGGACCCCTATCTGCGCCCGCTGTACGACGCGCTGTATGACCTGATGGGCTACGAAAAAGTGCAGAAGGCCTTTGAGCGCAATGCACTGGAAATTGCGCCACTGGCCTTTATGCGTGGCCGAACCCTGAACAATGCGTTTGTGATTCTGGATGAAGCACAAAACACCACGCCCGAGCAGATGAAGATGTTCCTGACCCGCATCGGTTTTGGTGCCAAGGCGGTGGTCACCGGCGACGTCAGCCAGATCGATCTGCCCAAGGGCGCGATGAGCGGCTTGATTGATGCCGAACGCGTGCTCAAGCGCGTCAATGGCATCTCCATCAACCGTTTCACCACGGTGGATGTGGTGCGCCACCCCATGGTGGCGCGCATTGTGGATGCATATGACGCCAGCAGCAGCCGCTCACGCACTTGAAATCAATATAAATAGCTATCAGCGCTTGCACCACAAGGGCTACAGCACAAAATGGCACTGAATAAACTCGATCTTTCCCTGCAGTTCGGCAGCTTTGACAACCTGGCCGCACACCGTGCTTTGCTGAGCAAGGCCACCGTCACCAAATGGATTCAGCATGCGCTGGCGGTGGATGCTGAAATGGCCGTGCGCATTGTGGGCGTGGAAGAAGGCCAGGCGCTCAATCTGCAGTTTCGCAAGAAAGACTACGCCACCAATGTGCTGACCTTTGACTACCAGCAAGCGCCCACGGTGCAAGCCGATCTGGTGATCTGCGGCCCCGTCATCGAACGCGAAGCCAAGGAGCAAAACAAGTCGCTGGAAGAGCACTATGCGCACATGCTGGTGCACGGCACCCTGCACGCCCAAGGCTGGGACCACGAAACCAGCGAAGCCGACGCGGACGAGATGGAAGCGTACGAAACCGACATTCTGCAGGAGCTGGGCTACGCCGATCCTTACGCGCAAGATTGAATCTGGCCACCCCTCCCCCAGGCTCCGCATGCGGAGCCTTTTTGTGTCTCCAACACAAGCCACGGCACCTGCCTGCACCTAAGCATGCAGCCACATCGAGGCGGATTCAGCCGCCATCGCATGTCGCACACGCAGGGCAACACACCATGCAGCCGCTTTACACTGCGGCCAGCCAGCCATTTCTACGAAGCCTTCGTGCCGTTGTCGCCCCGCCCCTTGTCACGCCGCCCCCGCCATCGCGTGTGACCCTGCCGGATGGACATTGGTTGACCGCTTAGCGATGATGGCGAAGACAGGGCCTGACACGGTGCGCTGCCGCCGTTACCTACAGAACAGAGCCAATGCAGGGATCGAAGACAAGCCCCCCGTTGGCCCCCATTCACCTCAGACACAAGGACGTGCCCATGGACTCCCAGCCCCATTCTTCTTCCAGTTTGCCTTGGCGTTTTGGGCCCATCCGCGCACAAGCGTGCGCCTGCAGCAGCGCCATGTGCCAGCGTTTGCACCACCGGGTGACGGAAGACCTGTCACGCCGCAATTTTCTGGGGGGTGTGGCGGCCATGCTGGCGCCTTTTGCCTTGCCGCAAGCAATGGCTCAGGCAGCCACCCACGCTGCAGAGCGGCCCATTCTTTTGACCCATCTGCGCCTGTTTGATGGCTCTGGAAAAGCTCCACGCCAAGGCGTACAGGTGTTGGTGCAGGGCAAAAAAATTGTCGATGTATTGCCTGTCTCTGCCACGGTGGAAGGTACGCACACCATCGACTGCCAGGGCAAGCTGCTGATGCCGGGCCTGATTGACGTGCATTGGCACACCATGCTGGCGGGCGTGTCGCAGTTGACCGCCATGTCCTCCGATTTGGGCTACGTCTATCTGGTGGCGGCCCAGGAAGCGCAGCGCACGCTGATGCGCGGTTTTACCTCCGTGCGCGATGCCGGTGGTCCGGCCTTTGCGCTCAAGCGTGCGATTGATGAAGGGCTGGTGAACGGCCCGCGCATCTTTGCCAGCGGAGCCATGATTTCGCAAACCTCGGGGCATGGCGATTTCCGCATGCGCAGCGACATTCCGGCCCCCAGCAACGGCCCGTTGTCCGCCGTGGAGCGGTTTGGCGTGGCCATGATTGCCGATGGCGAAGCAGAAGTACTGCGCCGCGTGCGCGAGCAACTGATGCTGGGCGCATCCCAAATCAAGATACTGGCCGGGGGTGGCGTGGCTTCGCTGTACGACCCGCTGGACAGCACCCAGTTCACGGAGCGCGAATTGCGGGCTGGCGTTGAGGCTGCCAGCGACTGGAACACCTATGTCATGACGCACGTCTACAACCCCAAAGGCATACAGCGCGCCATCCGCGCAGGGGTGAAGTGCATTGAACACGGCCAGTTGGCCGATGAAGCCAGCGTGCGCATGATGCGCGACGAGGGCGTGTGGTGGAGCTTGCAGCCCTTTTTGCAGGACGAAGACAGCAATGTCTACCCAGACCCCGCGCGGCGTGCCAGCCAGAAGCAAGTGGCAGACGGTACGGTCAACGCCTATGCACTGGCACAAAAATACGGTGTCCATACAGGCTGGGGAACCGACATTTTGTTCAACCCTCAAAACACGCACACACAGGGCAAGCAACTGGCCAAGCTGACGCGCTTTTACGATCCACTCACACTGCTTGGGCAAGCCACCGGCATCAACGGGCAATTGCTGGCCCTGTCCGGCGAGCGCAACCCCTACCCCGGCACGTTGGGCCACATCACGCCGGGCGCCTGGGCCGATCTCTTGATTGCCGACGGCGACCCCAGCACCAGCCTTGATTTTCTGGCCGACCCGGAGCGCAACTTGCACCTGATAATGAAGGACGGCAAGATCCACAAGAACACCCTGTGAGCGCCACGGCAGGAAGACTTCTGGGACCACCACACGCTGCTGCGTTGCCGCAGGCTTGCTGGCCATCAGCGCCGGTGCCACGCACGCCGCCACACCCCGCAATGAGGACGCCTGGCGCTTTCAAGCCCCCCCTTATGTATGGATGGCAGGTCTTCACGGCCATATTCAGACTGCCAGCAGCCTTCCCACATCACTCCAGCGCTGGTCAACCCTGCTATACAGAGATGTAGGGGGTTTTGGTGCAGGCTCTGAATTCACATGGCAATTGCTGACCGTGGTGAATGACCAAGTGCGTGACCACCTGTTTCTGTCTGCGGGCTGCCGTCAACTGACCGTGGACTACCGCCATCACGTACAACGATTGAACCTGCGCATGAGTGGTCCCGTGCTGGATGCGACCTTGCGCTCTTAGACTGGCCCTGCGCGTGAGACTGCATCCATTGTGTGAATGTGAGATCGCCACATCGCACAAGCACAGCGAGGGGCATCTTCTGTGAGTTCAAGCGTTTCGCTCGCGCTGCAAACAACTTTTCTTTCATCTCCAAAGGATTCCCTCTGGCGTTGTTTTTATTTGCACAAGGGTTGCTGAAAATTGAAAACGATTTTTCACCGGTCAATGCCCAGCGTCAGCACCACCAACAGCCCCAGTGCTGCCAGCACGCCCAGCCAGGACAAGATACCGACCAGCAATACCGGCACGCACCACATCAACAGCCGCACGGACAGCGCGTAGTAATGCCCTGCCCGGCGAATACAGCGCTGCCCCACATCCAGCCACTGCTGACGTTGAGGGCTGTCTATGGGCATACCAGCGACAAAACCGGCGTGGTGCCATTGCCGCGCGGCCAGCATTGCGCTGATGAACGCCAACCCCAGCAGTACCAGCACCGCCAGCGTATGCCACTGCAATACCTCCGCGTGGCCCGCTTTGACAGCTTCAGGCCAGCCGCTGTGCAAGAGCGTGACCCCACCCATCAAACCCAGCGTGGCAGTGGTCGCCGTCATGGTGCACGACATCAGTGAATTGCGAATGGTCTGCACCGCTAATACCTCCGTTCCCTGTTGGCTGGATACGGCCTGCAGCCAGTCCTGCCGCAACTGGTCATGCAAACGCGTGGCGCACGCGGGCCGCAACCACTGCTTCATAAAGTAAAGCAAGGCCAAACCCAGCGTCACCCACAGGGACCAGAGAGATTCATACATGGTGGTCAACTCCATCGACTCCAACATGGGCGCCCGAAGCGAGACGCTTTGAGTGGTATCCGTGTGACTGGCTATACATTTTTAGCTCACCTTCTTAACTTCACCCACCCATGCTGCGCCAGCATGCCAGCCAGCATCGCACCCACAAACCACCAGACTTCATGGTGCCCGGTGAACAAACTCATCACGGCAGGCCCGGGGCAAAAACCCGCCAGCCCCCATCCAATGCCAAACATGGCGGCCCCCACCAGCAAGCGTGCATCGATGGAGTTTGCGGTGGGCAACTGCATCGGTTCCCCCAACAGCGAAGTGGTGCGTTTTTTGGCCCCCGTGAATGCCAACAAGCCCACGGCAATGGCCCCCACCATCACCAAGGCCAGTGATGGATCCCAGGCACCAAAGAAGTCCAGAAAGTTCTGTACTTTCGCTGGGTTTGCCATGCCCGAGAGGATGAGTCCCAGGCCAAAGACCAAACCCGCAATCAATGCGACAAAGATCACCATGGCTTAACTCCCCACCACATGGCGCACGACAAACACCGTGACAGCGCCCGAGCCGATGAACACCAGCGTAGCCGCCAGCGAACGCACCGACAGCCGTGACAGCCCGCACACACCATGACCGCTGGTACACCCGGAGCCCAGCCGTGTGCCAAATCCCACCAGCAAGCCAGCGGCAATGATCAAGCCCAGGTGGCTGGGCATGCTGACCGCTGGCAGTGGCGCAAACCACTGCCACACCCAGGGTGCGGCCACAAGCCCCAGCACAAACGCTGCACGCCAACCCCACTGCGCACGACTGCGCCATGTATGCGCCTGAAGCAAGCTGCCCACCATGCCGCTGATGCCTGCAATGCGGCCCAGCCACAGCACCACCAGCGCCACTGCAAAACCAATCAGCACACCGCCAGCCAGCGATGACCAAGGCGAAAAAGCCGTCCAGGCCATGGTCATGCGTGCACTCCTTCACAGAACAGCTGGTGCACCACCTGCATCAATTGCAGCGCCCGCGCGTCAGCCGCTTGGTAGCGGATAAATTTACCTTCCCGCTCGGTACTCACCAAACCCTCGCGACGCAGTACGCCCAGTTGCTGCGAAAGCGTGGGTTGCGTAATGCCGGTCAACTGTTCCAGCTCCCCCACAGTGCGCGGCTGCGTGGCAATCTGACAGAGCAGCATCAGCCGATCTTCATTGCCCAGCACCTTGAGCATGGCCACCGCCTCACCCGCATGGGCGCGCATGGCCGCCATGTCCATGCTGGTGGCAAGCGGGATTACAGAGGATGCAAGCAATGTCATGGCAATTCGTCAAAAAAAGCGATAGGCCCGCAAGTTGTGCATTTACGGTCTGCGCACCAGGAAAAAAGCCTGTCCAGATTGCCTGTGCCATGGTGACCACAAGCAAGCTGCGTAAAACACAATCAGTTTTTTATATATTATATAAAAAGATAGATCATCACAGAACACGCGTTCCCCACCGCTTTTCTGACACCCGCCTGCAAGGATGCGCCATGCACATCGAATCTTTTTTTGACACCGTCACCGGCACCGTGAGCCATGTGCTGGCCGACACCACCAGCGGGCAAGTGGTCGTGATTGACCCGGTGCTCGACTTTGATCCCAAGTCGGGCACGCTGACCAGCGCCTCTTCCGACCGCATCATTGACTATGTGCGCGCCCAAGGCTGGCAGGTGCAGTGGATTTTGGAAACACACGCCCATGCCGACCACCTCTCCGGTGCCCAGCACATTCGCCACCATATGGGCGGGCAGATTGCGATCAGTGCCCACATCCGTGCCGTGCAAAAGATGTTTCGCAGCATCTTTCATTTCGAGCGCAGCTTTTTGCCCGATGGCAGCCAGTTTGACCACCTGTTTGCAGACGGTGAAACCTTTCAAGTGGGCCAGCTGACTGTCACCGCCTTGCATGTGCCCGGCCACACGCCCGCTGACATGGCCTACCACGTGCAGGATGCCGTATTCACAGGCGACACCTTGTTCATGCCCGACGTGGGCACCGCACGCGCCGACTTTCCCGGGGGCGACGCTGCACAGCTGTACCAGTCCATCCAACGCTTGCTCAGCCTGCCAGCCAGCACCCGCTTGTTTGTCTGCCATGACTATCCGCCCAGCCACCGCAGCCCCGCCTTCACCTGCACCGTGGCCGATCAGAAACAGCACAGCATTCACGTGCACGATGGTGTCACGCAGGCCGACTTTGTGGCCATGCGCGCGGCACGCGATGCCACGCTGGACATGCCCACCCTCATCCTGCCCGCCGTACAGGTCAACGTGCGCGCCGGCAAACTGCCCCCCGCTGCGGACGATGGCCGCACCTATATACAAACGCCCATCAATGCGTTCTTGCGCGGTGCGACGGCACCTGAAGGTGTGTGGCAGGTGACTGCGCACTGAGTGGATTTCAGGGTACAAACCCGTATGCCTACCCCACTTCATATTTTGCTGCACGCCCCTGATGCAGACGGCTTGCAACGCGCCCGCATGAACCTCATCAACGCCTTGCGCGCTGACCCCCAGTGCCAAGTGCGCATCATTGCCAACGCAGCCGCTGTAGCTGCCGCGCTGGATACCCCGCACGAACAGGCCGATGCACTCACGCATCTCTGCCCCAACACACTCACCCACCTGCAGCGCGAATGCCGCGCCCCCCTGCACACCTTGAACGAACCCGCCGTACTGGCACTGGCCCGCTGGCAAACACAGGGCTGGAACTACATCCGTTCTTGAACGCCCAGGCCCACGCAGCGGCCCTATACCGGTCGCTGCAGCCTGCGCTCACACGGTGGCACCTCGCCCAGGCTGACCAGCAGGCAACCACGCCAACACGCCATCCCCCCGCACTAGGCACGTCCACGTCGCAAGTGCTTTGCCTTTTGTGCATGCGGCCAGCGCCAGCCTAGCCACTAAGATCGCGCCATCGCTGCACCACATCGGTGCTGCGTCACCCACACACGAGAAAATCGGGGAGACACAGACATGGACATCTTGGGTATTGGCCCTTGGGCCCACATCGCATTGCTGCTGGCCGCTGCCTTTGTGGCCGGTGCACTCAACGCTGTGGCCGGTGGCGGCAGCTTTCTGACCTTGCCCGCCCTTGTCTTTACCGGCATGCCCCCGGTGGCGGCCAACGCCACCGGCACCGTCGCCCTGCTGCCCGGCTACGCCGCCAGCGCCTGGGGCTTTAAAGAAGACATGGCCGCCCCACCGGGCTTGACCATGGGCACATCGATTGCGCTGTCCCTGATCGGCGGAGCGATGGGGGCGGCCTTGCTGCTGTTCACCCCTGACGACATCTTCCGCAAGGTGGTGCCCTGGCTGCTGCTGGCCGCCACCGCCTTGTTCGCCTTCGGTCCCCAAATCCGCGCTTGGGCTGCAGGCAAAAACACCGCCCACGTTCCTACCAGCACCACCAAAGCCGCACTGGGCATGCTGGCCGTGGCCTTCTACGGCGGCTATTTCAACGGTGGCTTGGGCATCTTGTGCCTGGCACTGTTTGGCCTGCTGGGGCAAACCCAGTTGAACGCCATGAACGGCATGAAAAACCTGGTGTCTGCGCTGCTCACCGCGATTGCCGTGGCTATCTATGCCGCAGGTGGCATCGTCGAGTGGAAGCACGCGCTGCTGATGATGGTGGCAGCTACCGCTGGCGGCTATGGCGGCGCGCGGGTTGCACGGCGCATTCCGGCGAATGTATTGCGGTGGGGGATTGTGGTGACTGGGCTAGTGATGGCGGTTCTGTTTTTTCTAAAAACCTAAGCTTTGATAGCGGTTAGTGCTTGCTGGATAAGCGCTAGTGGGTGATTTCTCTTTTATTTTTGTACTGGCTTTTGCTGGCCGCTTGTCGCACGGCGGGCGACTTCCTTTTCTTTGCTTCGTCAAAGAAAAGGAAGCAAAAGAAAGACGACCCTGCTACCCGTGTCCCTTCGCTTCGCTGCGGGCAACCTGCGGTGCTCGACCACAGGGTGGGGCCGTAGAACTCGCTGCGCGCTTGCAGCGCTTCGCTCAAACAGCGGCGGCCAGTCAGATGACGAAGCAGCTGCATCCTTCGGTGCAACTGCCCACCCCGTGCTCTGCGCGCCTCGGCACGGGAAGAAGGGTATTAACTAAGTTTTGTTAACGATAAAGGTAAGCCGACCGCCGTAGGCGGGTCGGCTTGAGTGCCGGGTTAGAAAAGTTAACCTTCAAGAACAACACAGCCTTTACCCGCAGCGCCAATGCGCACAAGGTCGTCGGTAGTTTTGTGGTTTAGGCCTGTGAGAGTGACTTTCGCGCCAGACATCTTTGCTGCAGCGGCAATACGTACCAAATCGTCAGTGGTTTTATGGCCCGCTGTGAGAATAAACCCACCGCCAGCGGCGGCAATTCGAACCAGATCGTCGGTTGTTTTGTGTGCCAAGCTCATATGAATATTCACTTTCTAACGGACTAGGTAAGCCGCCCGCAGAATGCGGGTCGGCTTGAGCGCCGAGTTAGACATTAAGACACCCTTTCTTCACCCTCGCCAACCGATGCTTGCCAGCGCTTTAGCAATTGCATCCGCTTGTGCGTTCATATTCATTTTCCGAAGCAAGCCAACCATCAGTGGCCAAGGTGGCGTAATTGCCATATAGGGCTTCCCATCCGGACCGGTGTACATGCCTCCACCTGGTCCCGTGTATAACCCCCCTCCCGGGCCTGAGTACAAGCCACCACCTGGCCCAGAGTACAAACCGCCTCCTGGTCCCGTGTAAGCGCCACCTCCTGGGCCTGTATATAAGCCACCTCCAGGACCGGTGTAAGCACCGCCGCCAGGTCCCGAGTACATGCCGCCCCCAGGCCCTGTGTAAGCGCCACCACCAGGGCCGGTGTACATGCCGCCCCCGGGTCCGGTATAAGCACCCCCTCCTGGTCCCGTGTACATATTTCGAACCCACATTTGAGGACCACTCATCAGCACTCTCCCTTTAGGTTTTTCTTAATATCTAACGTATGAGTTCAGCGGCTGCCGTAGGCAGTCCGGTGGAATGATTGGTTAGTTCATTCAATGAATTCAGCTCCAGATTTCAACGAGCTCGGCGATTTTCTTGGCGACTATGGACATTGACTCCTCCGAAGTGTCTAGGCCGCTTCGCGAAGCAAGCATTGGACTGACCTCACGGAGTGCTGCATACGTCGTACCGTGCACGATAGGCACCAGCCGGTTACCCGCCAGAAGCGTTGACAGTTCCTTGTCCGCGACGCCTTCTTTCGGTAGGCCCTTCAACAGTGAGGGGGTCACCAGAACAAGCCCAATCTTCGAAGCGGCCAAGCCCTTGTCAATTGCGCGCATCATCGGAACGCCAAGACCAAGATCCTTCTCGCTGAACCACACTTTTACGCCAGCCGCTTCAAGGAGATCGTGCAATTGCTTAGCGGCCCCTTGGCGATCATCCCAGGCATGACAGAGGAAGCAATCACGCAGATCAGGCCTTACCGTCGCTTGAGCCTCAACCGCCTCGCGGACTGGCGTTAACGATGCCACTTGAGCCGGTGTGTAGACGACGGTTGAGCCGACCCGCGACCAGCGCGGCCTGGCCCCCCCGCCGCTACTAGACCTACTACTGCCGCCGTAACTGCTGCCGCTGCCTGACGAGTTGGACGATCCGTAACCGCTACCGTACCCGTAGCTGCTCCGATAACCACCATAGCGACTGCTGCATGCGGGGCAGTTGGCTGCAGCGCTAGATGTGCGATGACCATTGACTGGGGCTGTGCATTGAGCCATGAAGTTTTCCTTTTGAAGAACCGCGCGGCGGTGCTCTGATTCCTAACTAGATTTATACGACATGCAAAAGGCATGTCTCGTTCGTCTAAAACTATAGAAAACTTGTAACAAAGGGGCAAACTGACTGTTGCAGCATTTAGACAAACCTAATTTTTGGCAGATGGCGCCGTGCCCCGCGCGCGCAAGCGTCGCGCCCGAACCACGTGGTAGTTCTTCATATTTCCGGCGGCTGTTTGAACGGAGCGCTGCAAGCGCGAAGTGAGTTCCGCCGGACAACCGTCGGCAGACGCGCTTCTTTGGTAACTTTCTTGTCGCGGACAAGAAAGTTACTCGCCCGTCGGTGCGACAAACCGACCTCTGCCATCCAAACAAAAACTGCCCTTTGCCAAGAGACAGCCCCCTAGTGGCAGTCAGAAAATTAAAAATAAACAAAAAAAATAGCTGCTCACGCTTACTACATAAGCGCTAACAGCCATTTTGACCAATAACTTTTAAAAAGTTATTTACAGCACCCGAGCCCGTACGCTCTTGCCCTTGACGCGGCCATTGTTCAGCTTGTCACAAGCCGCAGCCGCAATCCGGCGGTCCACCGCCACATAGGTAGAAAAGTCATTCACGCTGATCTTGCCGATCTGGTCGCGGGCGTAACCAAAGTCGGCACACATAGCGCCCATCACGTCGCCTGCGCGGATTTTTTCCTTGCGGCCACCGATGATCTGGATGGTGCTCATGGGCGGCAGCAGCGGGCCGCCTTCAGCGGGCGTCAGCTCGTCCACGGGGAACCACTCCGAGGCGCGCTCTTGCAGTTGCTCGATCTTGGCGACGAACACCATCTCGTCCATGGAGACCAGGTTCAGCGCCAGACCTTCAGCATCACCACGGCCGGTGCGGCCAATGCGGTGGATGTGGATTTCGGAGTCGGGGGTCACGTCCACGTTGATGACGGCAGACAGGTTAGCGATGTCCAGCCCGCGTGCGGCCACGTCGGTGGCAACCAGTACGCTGCAGCTCTTGTTGGCAAACTGCACCAGCACTTCGTCGCGTTCGCGCTGCTCCAGCTCGCCAAACAGGGCCAGGGCGCTGATGCCTTGGGCTTGCAGTTCGGTGACCACATCACGGCATTGCTGCTTGGTGTTGCAAAAGACGATGGTGGATTCCGGGCGGAAGTGCGCCAGCATTTGCACGACCACGTCAATCTTTTGCTTAGCGGGCACTTCGTACCAGCGCTGGGCGATCTTGTGCGCGCTGTGCTGGGCGGCCACTTTGACCATCTCAGGCTCGCGCATGAAGCGCTTGGCCAGCGAGGCGATGCCATCGGGGTAAGTGGCCGAGAACAGCAGGGTCTGGCGCTGCTCAGGGCATTGCTCGACCACGGTTTCAATGTCGGCGTAAAAGCCCATGTCCAGCATGCGATCGGCTTCGTCCAGCACCAGCGTTTGCAGGTTGGAGATGTCGAGCGCACCGCGGTCGATCAAGTCCATCACACGGCCGGGGGTGCCGACGACGATGTGGGCACCGTTTTCCAGACTGGCGATCTGGTTGCGCGAAGGCACGCCGCCGTACACGGTGACGACTTTGATGTTTTCTTGCGCACGCGCCAGACGGCGGATTTCGGTGGCCACCTGGTCGGCCAGCTCGCGTGTGGGGCACAGCACCAGACCTTGCACGGCAAACCAGCGCTGGTTCAGGCGCTCCAGCAGGGGCAGGCCAAAGGCGGCGGTCTTGCCACTGCCGGTGCTGGCCTGGGCGATCAGGTCGCGGCCGGCCAGTGTCAGGGGCAGGCTGGCGGCCTGAATGGGGGTCATCTGCACATAGCCCAGGTCCTGCAGGTTTTGCAGGGTGGAGGGCAGCAGCGTCAGCGCCGAGAATGCGCCGGAGTTTGCGCTAGGGGCGCTGGTCGATGTAGTCATGGCCGCAATTATCCGGGGGCAGCCCTTGCCGCGTTGGGGCTGGGTCAATCGGTGGTGCTTTTCTGGCGCTCATACACAGTGTCGACGCCACGCTGCAGCAGCTCAATGCGCGCGCGCAGACCGGGCACGCGCGCCATCAATTCGGCCTCGGTGCGGTCACGCCAGTGGGCGGCCAGTGCCAGACTCCAGGTGCCGGGCACATGCAGGTGCAGATCGACAAAACTGCGCTCACCCGCCTGCCGCGTGGTCAGGCTGTCAAACACAATCTGCTCGCCGGTTGCGGCCTGCGCTGCGGCGGCTTCTTGCACCAGCACGGCTTCAATGCGCTGTAACTGTTCGGGCTCGACGGCCACGTCCATCAGCCCTTGCGAAGAGCGCCACACCAGCTGGCCGCCATGCCACAAGATGTTCAAGCCCACCAGCAGGCCCACGGCGGCATCCAGCCAGATCCAGCCGGTGACATGAGCCATGCCCAAACCCAGCACCACGCCCACCGAGGTGTACACATCGGTCATCAGGTGTTTGGCATCGCCTTGCAATGCCATGGAACGGTGCACGCGCGCGCTGCGGAACATGACCCACGCCAAGCCCCCGTTGAGCACGGTGCTCAGCATGGACAGGCCCAGGCCCCAATCCAGCCGCTCCAGCGGCTGGGGGTGCAACCAGCGGTCCACACTGACCCAGATGATGGCCAGGCTGGCGCCCATCACCAGCAAACCTTCAAACCCGGCGGAGAAGTATTCGGCCTTGCTGTGCCCGTAAGGGTGGCCCGCGTCGGCCGGGCGCTGCGCAATGGTGACCATGGCCAGCGCAAACATGGCGCCCGCCAGGTTCACAAACGACTCCAGCGCATCGGACAGCAAACCCACCGATCCGGTGAGCTGCCACGCCAGCATTTTCAGCACGATGGTGATCAGCGCCACCACCACCGAAATACGCAACAGACTGCGCGGCGTGAGCCAGTGCGCAAACGTGCGCTCTGTCGAGACATTTGCCATACAACCTCCACCACCTATTTTTTAAGCCATTTTGGCCTTCAGCGCCCATGCAGCGGGCGTACCAAGCTATGGATTCCGCTGAGCAGAGGCACTCAGTGTGGCACAAGCCGCGTCTTGGGTGTCAGTGCCCGCGCTGCGCCTGCCGGTAGGCACCAGGGGCTTGGCCGGTCCACGTATGAAAGGCGCGGATAAAGCTTTTCTCCCCCGCAAAGCCACAGGCCTGCGCAATGCGCTTGATGGGTATGTCGCTGCGCTGCAGCAAATGCAGGGCGCGGTGCTGGCGCACATCGTCTTTGAGCTGCTGCAGACTGCTGCCCTGCGCCTGCAACTGCCGGTGCAGACTGCGCGGGGCCATGTGCAGCTGGGCGCACACGCTGGCGGCCGTGTGCAGGCACTGCGGGTGCGCGGCCAGCAGCTGCCGCACCTGCTGCACCAAGGGCTGGGCGGGCTTGTAGGGGCGCACTTGCAGCGGCAAGGCGCGTTGCAGCATGGTGTTGAGTGCGGCCTCATCGCGCACCACGGGCAGTTGCAGCCACTGTGCATCCAGCTCCACGCAGGCCACGGGAGCCGCAAACTGCACCGGTGCGCCAAACAGCTGCGCGTACACATCGGCATGCGCCGGGGCAGGATAGGGAACGTGCACTTGGCGCACGGGCACATGCTTGTCCACCAGCCAGCTGGCAAAGCCGTGCAGATTGCGCAGCACCGAGAGCACGCAAAACTCGCGCAGCGTGCCCAGATCGCGCGCTTCATGCAGGGTGATACGGGCCTGGCCGCCATCCACCTGCAACTGCAGGCGGATGTCTGCCGTCAGCAACCCGTGGTGGCGACACCAACGCGCCACGGCCAGCCCCAGCGACGGGCTGCTGATGCTGGCTCGCGCCAGCAGGCCGTAGCTGCCCCAGGGCAAACGTCGGCTGAACCAGCCCAGCCCCTCGTCGTCCAGCTCGCGCATGGCAGCGCCACACAAATGCTCCATCTGCAACGCGGTGATGCGGGCCTGCGGGTCTTGCAAGGTGGCTGGCGCAATCTGTGCCGCCTGCAAGGCCGCATCGGGGGGCATGCCGCGCTGCGCATAGGCCTGTAAGACCGCATGCACAAAGGCCATGGGCGTGACAGCGGGGTGAATGCCGGTGCTTTCCGGGATCAGCAAGGGGGTGCTCATATGGCAATTATTGCAACCTTTGCGACGCCTTCTGTACCCCGGCTTGCCCTAAGCTGAATGCATCAAAAAAGCGCCAGGTTTTGCAACCTGCCGCCCTCTGACCAGGAGACACCACCGCTGATGTGCAGCGCCCCCGCCATGGCCGTAGCCCCCACCTTCACTCCCGTCTTAGTGCGCCGCATCTGCGGCTGGGATGCCTGCGGCCTTGCGCGACACCGCCAGGCGCTTACCCAGCGACACCTCGGCCATGTCCAGCTCCCTGACCATGGCGCGCAAGGTTTCGTCGTTGATGCGGTGCGCTTGGCGTTCCGCGTACAGCGTGTTGCGCTCCACCTGCAGGCAGTGCAGGCGCAGCTCCATCTCTTTCACATAACGCTGGCGGCGCTCGTGCACCATCTCGGGCGTATCACGCTGGGCCTCGGTGGAGTTGGCGACGCCCGTGTCGTCCAGCATATGAATGCGGTTGCGGTATTCCTGCGTAATACGCCCCACCACCTCCTGGTACTGGGCCACCCACTGCTCGTCGTGCTGTTGCAGGTCTTCTTCGGTCATGGTCAGGCTGACAATCGCCGCCTTGCAGGCCGCCGTGCGCGCAGAGCGTTCTTCCTGCTGGGTTTCGGTGTCTTCGTGCGGCGGCATGCTGCGCAAAATCCAGGGCAGGCTGACGGCGCCCAGCACCAAGGTGAACAAGATCACGCCGGTGGCCAGAAAGATCAGCAAGTCACGCTCGGGGAACGGGGTGCCGTCACTGAGCGCCACGGGGATCGACAAGGCCGCCGCCAGCGTGACCGCACCGCGAATGCCCGCCATGGTGGTGGCCAGATTGAGCAGCTTGGACGGGGCCTCGGCCATCTTGCCCTGGCGATGGGCTGTGCGCAGCGCACGCTGCACGCCCACCGTAATCCACAGCCAACGCACGAACAGCAGCGCAAACGAGATAGCCGCCACATAGCCCAGCAGTGCCCACCATTCATGGCCGGAATGCAAGATGGTGGTGCCCATGATGGAAGGCAGTTGCAAGCCCAGCAGCAAGAAGATGGCGCCGTTGAAAGCGGCTTCCACCATGCTCCAGGTGCCTTCGGTCTGCAACCGCTCGGAGATGAAGTTAGAGCGATCCAAGTCTGCAAAATTAGTAGCAATACCCGCAGCCACAGCGGCCAAAATACCGGAAACACCGATCTTTTCACCGACGATGTACGAGGCAAACGGCAGCAGCACCAGCAGCAGCACCATCTGGGTGGCGGCCACATCCCCCACGCGGCGCGTGATGGTGTCGCGGGCGTAGCTAAAGCCCCAGCCCATGGCAGCGCCCACGCCCAGGCCGCCCAAGGCCATCCACATGAAGTCTTTGGCAACAAAGCTCCACGAGAACACGCCGGTGAGCACGGCAGCGACAGCAAACTTCACGGCCACCAGACCCGATGCATCGTTGAGCAGCGATTCGCCTTCGAGCATGTGCATGGTTTTGTGCGGCATGCCCAGATTGCGCGTGATGGCCGAGACAGCCACTGCATCGGTGGGCGAGACCACGGCGGCCAGAGCAAACGCCACCAGCAGCGGCATGCTGGGAATCATCCAGTGGATGAGGTAGCCCAAACCAATCACCGTGAACAGCACCAGCACCAGGGCCAGCAGCAAGATGGGTTTGGCCAGGGCAAAGAATTCGCGCTTGGGAATACGCCAACCGTCGGCAAACAGCAGCGGCGGAATGAAGAGCAGCATGAACAGCTCGGGGTCGAACGCAATGTGCAGGCCCTTTTGGGGCCAGGCGATCAGCGCACCAATGGCAATCTGAATCAGGGGCAGCGGGATGGCTCGGACATAACGCGCGGCAATGCCCGTGAGGGCACCCAGCATCAGCACGAGCAAGACGGTTTCAACAGTATGCATAGATCATTTTTGGGCGTGCATGCGCGCGCCAGTGTCAGACTGGCACAAAGACCATGGGTAAATATCGGGTAAACCCGAGGAAGCACCAGGAGACAGCATGAGCATTTTGACCAGCCAACTCAATCCACGCTCGGTGGACTTTCAGTCCAACGCCCAGGCCATGCAGGCCGTGGTGGATGAATTGCGCGCACGTTGCACGCAGATCGCGCAAGGCGGCGGTGAAGCCGCACGCGCCAAGCACCTGGCACGCGGCAAGCTGCTGCCGCGCGACCGCGTGCAGCAGTTGCTGGACCCGGGTACGCCGTTTCTAGAACTGGCACCGCTGGCCGCGCTGAACATGTACAACAACGATGCCCCGGGCGCTGGCCTGATTGTGGGCATTGGCCGCGTCAGTGGCGTGGACTGCATGGTGGTGTGCAACGATGCCACCGTCAAAGGCGGCACCTACTACCCGATGACGGTCAAAAAGCACCTGCGCGCCCAAGAGATTGCGCAGCAAAACCAGCTGCCGTGCATTTATCTGGTGGATTCGGGGGGCGCCAATTTGCCCAACCAGGACGACGTCTTTCCCGACCGCGACCACTTTGGCCGCATCTTCTTTAACCAGGCCAACATGAGCGCGCAAGGCATTGCGCAAATTGCCGTGGTGATGGGCAGTTGCACGGCGGGCGGCGCCTACGTACCGGCGATGAGCGATGAATCCATCATCGTCAAAAACCAGGGCACCATCTTCTTGGGTGGCCCGCCCCTGGTGAAGGCCGCCACCGGCGAGGTGGTCAGTGCGGAAGACCTGGGCGGCGGTGATGTGCACACGCGCCTGTCGGGCGTGGCCGATCATCTGGCAGAGAACGACCTGCACGCGCTGGCGCTGGCCCGCACGGCCGTAAAGAATTTGAACAAAAACAAGGCTGCAACCCAAGCAGACCAACCGCCAGCAGCTCCACTTTTTGATGCACAAGAGCTGTACGGCGTCATCCCTACGGACACCCGCAAGCCATTTGATGTGCGCGAAATCATCGCCCGTGTGGTGGATGGCAGCGTGTTTGACGAATTCAAGGCCCGCTTTGGCAGCACCCTGGTCTGCGGCTTTGCCCGCATTGAGGGCATGCAGGTGGGCATCATTGCCAACAACGGCATCTTGTTCAGTGAATCCGCCGTTAAAGGTGCGCACTTTATCGAGCTGTGCTGCCAGCGCAAGATTCCGCTGGTGTTCCTGCAGAACATCACCGGCTTCATGGTGGGCCGCAAGTACGAGAACGAAGGCATTGCCCGCCACGGCGCCAAGCTGGTGACGGCAGTAGCCACAGCTGCGGTACCCAAGTTCACCATCATCATTGGCGGCAGCTTTGGTGCGGGCAACTACGGCATGTGTGGCCGCGCCTTCAGCCCACGCTTTTTGTGGATGTGGCCCAACGCACGCATCAGCGTGATGGGCGGCGAGCAGGCGGCCAGCGTGCTGGCCACCGTCAAGCGCGACGGCATTGAAGCCAAGGGCGGCCAGTGGTCACCTGCGGAAGAAGAAGCCTTCAAAGCCCCTATCCGCCAGCAGTACGAAGACCAGGGCCACCCCTACTACGCCAGCGCCCGCCTGTGGGACGACGGTGTGATCGACCCCGCCGACACGCGCCGCGTGCTAGCGCTGGGCCTGTCTGCCAGCCGCAATGCGCCGATGGAGGACACGCGTTTTGGCGTGTTCCGCATGTAATAGACCTTAGCCACCAGGAGCAAGCTATGACCCGTCCCGTCACCCTGACCGTCAACGCTGGCGTTGCCACCATCACACTGAGCCAGCCTGAAATTCGCAATGCCTTCAGCGACGAAGTGATTGCCGAAATCACCGCTGCCTTTGAAACCGTGGCCCAGCACGTGGATGTGCGCGCCGTGGTGCTGGCCGCCGAAGGCCCGGCCTTTTGCGCCGGCGCCAACCTGAACTGGATGCGCCGCATGGCGGATTACAGCCGCGAAGAAAACGTGGCCGATGCCAGCAAACTGGCGCACATGCTGCACACCATCTACACCTGCCCGCAGCCCACCATTGCCCGCGTGCAAGGCGATGTGTTTGCCGGTGGCATGGGGCTGGTGGCTGCCTGCGACATGGCCGTGGCCGCCGACACGGCACACTTTTGCCTGAGCGAGGTGAAGATTGGCCTGATCCCCGCCACCATCGCCCCGTATGTGCTGCGCGCCATGGGCCCGCGTGCGGCCCACCGCTACTTTCTGACCGCCGAGCGCTTTGACGCGGCTGAAGCCTTGCGCAACGGTTTTGTGCACCAGGTGGTGGCCGCCGAGGAGCTGGACAACGCGGTTGACCACCTGCTCAAGCACCTGATGCAAGCCGGGCCTGCTGCGATGAAAGCCTGCAAAAAACTGGTACTGGACACTGCCGAACGCGAGATCAACGCCCAGTTGATGCGCCAGACCGTGGAGGTGATTGCCGACATCCGCGCCAGCGAAGAAGGCAAGGAAGGCGTGCAAGCCTTTTTGGGCAAACGCAAGCCGGCCTGGCTGTCGTAACACCCCACGCACTGCCTGAGAACGCCCCACCATGAACACCTTCTGGGACACCTTTCTGCAATGGCTGCACAGCGTAGGCCTGCACCCTCCGCGTGAAGCGGTGGAGCAAGCGGGCACCGCCGTGCTGAATAGCGCCAGCGGCGTGGCCACCACCGTGGGCCAGGCGGCCAGCGGGATGGACATGGCCAGCCTGCTGGCACTGGCCGCAGCCATGGGCTGGGCCAGTGGCTTCCGCCTGTATGTGGTGGTGTTCATCGTAGGCATGCTAGGTGCCACGGGGCTGATGGTGTTGCCCGGCGGCCTGCATGTGCTGGAGCACCCGCTGATGCTGGTGGCCAGTGGCGGTCTGTTGTTTGTGGAGTTTTTCGCCGACAAGATTCCGGGGGTGGATTCGCTGTGGGACTTGCTGCAAAGCGTGCTGCGCGTGCCCGCCGGTGCGGCGCTGGCCGCTGGCGTCTTTGGTGCAGACAACACCACCATGGCCGCCGTGGCCGCGCTGATGGGCGGCACCTTGGCCGCCACCAGCCAGGCCGCCAAAACCACCACCCGCGCCCTCATCAACACCAGCCCCGAGCCCTTCAGCAACGTGGGCGCCAGCTTGGCCGAAGACACCGTCGCCGTCGGTGCCGTATGGCTGGCGCTGGCCAACCCCGCGGTGTTTGCCGTGGTGCTGGTGGTAGCCGTGCTGGTGATGTGGATCGTGACGTGGCTGCTGTGGCGCTTTCTGAAAGCGGCCATCCGCAAGCTCAAAGCATGGATGGGCCGTGGCAGCACCACTTACCCAGAACTACCTAAAACATAGCTATCAGCGCTTACTGCATAAGCGTTAGCGGCCTAAAACACTTAAAACGGAGACAAGGAATGTTTAAAAAAATCTTGATTGCCAATCGCGGAGAAATCGCCTGCCGCGTGGCTGCCACAGCACGCCGACTGGGCATCCAGACCGTGGCCGTGTATTCCGATGCCGACGCGCAGGCCAAGCACGTCGCAGCCTGCGACGAGGCCGTGCACATTGGCGGCAGCGCCCCCAAAGACAGCTATTTGCGCTGGGAGCGGATTCTGCAAGCGGCCCAGCAGACCGGCGCACAGGCCATCCACCCTGGCTACGGTTTTCTGAGTGAGAACGAAGACTTTGCCAACGCCTGCCAAGCCGCAGGGCTGGTGTTCATTGGCCCGCCTGCCAGCGCCATCCGCGCCATGGGCTTGAAAGCCGAATCCAAGCAATTGATGGAAAAAGCCGGCGTGCCCTTGGTGCCAGGCTACCACGGGGCCGACCAAGACTCCGCCTTGCTGCAGCGCGAAGCCGACCGCATTGGTTACCCGGTGCTGATCAAGGCCAGCGCCGGGGGCGGCGGTAAAGGCATGCGCCTGGTGGAAAAGGCCGAAGACTTTGCCAGCGCCTTGGCCAGCTGCCAGCGCGAGGCGATCAACAGCTTTGGCAACGACGCCGTGCTGGTCGAAAAGTACGTGCTGCGCCCGCGCCATATCGAGATTCAGGTGTTTGGCGACACCCAAGGCAACTGCGTGTACCTGTTTGAGCGCGATTGCTCGGTACAACGCCGCCACCAGAAAGTGCTGGAAGAAGCGCCCGCCCCCGGCATGACCGAAGCGCTGCGCCAGAAGATGGGCAACGCTGCAGTAGCAGCCGCCCAGGCCGTGCACTACGTGGGCGCGGGCACGGTGGAATTCATCGTCGAGCAGCCCGGCGGCTACGACCAGCCCGATGCCATGCAGTTTTACTTCATGGAGATGAACACACGCCTGCAGGTGGAGCACCCGGTGACCGAGGCCATCACCGGCGAAGACCTGGTGGAATGGCAGCTGCGCGTGGCAGCCGGCCAGCCACTGCCCAAGCAGCAAGGCGCGCTGAAGATCATCGGCCATGCCATCGAGGCACGCATTTGTGCCGAGAACCCCGACAACAGCTTCTTGCCCGCCACCGGCACGCTGCAGGTGTACCGCAAGCCTGCGTGCAGCAGCTTTACCATCAGCGATGTGCGCGTGGACGATGGCGTGCGCGAGGGCGATGCCATCAGCCCGTTTTACGACAGCATGATTGCCAAGCTCATCGTGCGGGGCGATAACCGCGCCCAAGCGCTGGCGCGGCTGGATACGGCGCTGGCACAGACGCAGATCGTGGGCCTGTCGACCAATGTGCAGTTCCTGCGCCATGTGGTGCAAAGCGATGCGTTCTCGCAAGCGCAACTGGACACGGCGTTGATCGAACGCGAAAAAGCTACGCTGTTCGACCAAACCGCTGTGCCGCTGCCCTTGGCCGCTGCGGTGGCCGTGGCGCACCAGTTACAGGCTGAACAAGCACTGCAAAATCATGACCCTTTCAGCCACCGCGATGGCTGGCAGTCGCACGCCACGGTGCAGCGCAGCTTTGAATGGCTGCATGGCAGCGCCACCGTGTCAGCCGTGTTGACCTATGGCCGCCACGGTGCACTGCAATTGCAGGTGAACGCAGGCGGTCACGTCATCCAAGGCGATCTGCAATGGCGTGCAACCAGCGACAGCGCCGACGGCAGCCTGCAGGTCATGCTGGCCGATGCACGTACCAGCGCCCAGGTGCATGCGGCGGGCGATGCGCGCCACATCTTCACGCCGCGTGGCGCCATCGTGCTGGAGCTGCAAGACCCGCTGGCACACGCCGGTGTTGGGCACAGCGAAGGCGGGCGATTGACCGCGCCCATGCCCGGCAAGGTGGTGTCGTTTGCCGTGCAGGCCGGCGACACCGTCACCAAGGGCCAGCCACTGGCCGTGATGGAAGCCATGAAGATGGAGCACACCATTGCCGCCCCGGCCGATGGCGTGGTGCAAGAGCTGCTGTACGCCCCCGGCGATCAGGTCACCGAAGGTGCAGAGCTGATCCGCATTGAAGCCACGGTGGCCGCCTGAGAACCCTTAAAAATGAGAGCTGCTCGCGACTGATGCCAGGCATCTTCAAATACAAATGCGTTTGAAGTGCCTGCAAGGCAAGCGCCAACAGCTCCTTTTTTTGAAAACTATAACCAGCATGACTGACGGCACCACGGCCAGCCTGTACCCTTTGCGCCCATGAGAGTGACTTTCTGCTGCACGGGCACCAAGGCCGAACCTTGGTTAGAGGGACTGCGTACGGCCTTGCCGCATGCAGAGATTGACGTTTGGGCGCCTGGCGCACCGCAGGCGGATTACGCCGTGGTCTGGGCTCCGCCCCAGCAATTCATGGATGAGCAACCGGGTCTGAAAGGCCTGTTCAACATCGGTGCCGGGGTGGATGGGCTGCTCAAGCTGCAGCTGCCTGCCACCGCCAAGGTGGTGCGGCTGGACGATGCGGGCATGTCGGTGCAAATGGCCGAATACGTGACGCAAGCCGTGATCCGCCATTTCCGCGAGCTGGATGGCTATGAGGCCGACATGCAAGCGGGCAACTGGGCCTTTCGCAAGCCGCAAATGCGCGCCGACTTTCCCGTCGGTGTGATGGGCCTGGGCGTACTGGGCGAGCGCGTGGCCAAGTCGCTGGGCGTGTTTGAGTTTCCTGTGCGCGGCTGGAGCCGTTCGGCCAAGCAAATCGATGGCGTGCACACCTTCAGCGGCGAAGCGGGCTTTACCGAGTTTTTGCGCGGCACACGTATTTTGGTCAATCTGCTGCCCCTGACTCCCGACACCGAAAACGTCATCAACCGCAGCACATTGCAGCAACTGCTGCCCGGCGCCTACGTCATCAACGTAGCGCGCGGCGCGCATTTGGTGGATACCGATTTGATCGCCCTGATTGAAGAAGGCCACGTAGCCGGCGCCCTGCTGGATGTGTTCCGCGAAGAACCGCTGCCCGCAGACCACGCCTTCTGGAAGGTGCCGCAAATCACCATGACGCCACACACCTCCGCCCGCACGCTGCGCGAAGAAAGCATTGCGCAGATTGTGAGCAAAGTAGCCGCCATGAGCCGTGGCGAAGCCGTGCAAGGCATGGTGGATACACAGCGCGGTTACTAAATACGTTTTGCAGACCTGAGAGGAAAACACATGTCCTACCCCACCCGCGTCAAACTGGTTGAAGTCGGCCCCCGCGACGGTCTGCAAAATGAAAAGCAGCCGGTGTCGGCGGCAGTCAAAATTGAACTGGTGCACCGCCTGCAAGAGGCCGGGCACAAAGAAATTGAAGTGACCAGCTTTGTTTCCCCCAAATGGGTGCCGCAAATGGCGGACAACACCGAGGTCATGGCCGGCATCACGCGCCGTGCCGATGTGCGCTATTCGGTGCTGACACCGAATATGAAAGGCTATGAAGCGGCGGTGCTGTCGCGCCCCGATGAAATCGTGGTGTTTGGCGCCGCCAGCGAGGCTTTCAGCCAGAAGAACATCAACTGCTCCATCGCTGAAAGCATTGAGCGCTTTGCACCCGTGGTGCAGGCCGCCCGCGCCGCCGGTATCTACGTGCGTGGTGCCATGAGCTGCACCGTCGGTTGCCCCTACGAGGGCGATGTAGCCCCTGCCCAAGTGGCCTATTTAGCCAAGCTGATGAAAGACATTGGTGTGCAGCACATTGGTGTTGCCGACACCATTGGCGTGGGCACGCCCATCAAGGTGCGCAAAGCGCTGGAGGCGACGCTGCAGCACTTTGACATCAACGACGTATCCGGCCACTTTCACGACACCTACGGCCAGGCGGTCGCCAATACCCTGGCCGCGCTGGCCATGGGTGTGTGGCAGTTTGATACGGCGGTGGCTGGCTTGGGCGGCTGCCCTTACGCCAAGGGGGCAACGGGCAACGTAGCCACCGAAGACGTGGTCTACATGCTGCAAGGCATGGGCATTGAAACTGGCGTGGATTTGGACAAGCTGATTGATGCGGGCGATTTCATCAGCCAGGCGCTGGGCCGTCCCACACAATCGCGCGTGGCCAAGGCGCTGATGGCCAAGCGCGCCAGCGCCGCAGTGTGCGAGGCCATGTAAATGTGTGGTGCTGAAGTATTCACGCTGCCCGAAGGCGTGCAGCGCGTTGCCCGCTATTTAGAAGCTGCGCAACATCCCCATCGCCCACAAATGCTGGCGGGCGCGGCGCGCACCTCGCAAGAGGCCGCAGACCAGCTGGGCATTCTGGTGGGCCAAGTGGCCAAAAGCGTGATCTTTCGCCGCAAGATCGATGGTGTGCCAGTGCTGGTGGTGGCCGCTGGAGACCGTCGAGTGGATGAAAAAAAGGTGGTTGCTCTCGTCGGCAAGATTGGCCGCGCCGATGCGGAGTTTGTCAAAGCCCACACGGGCTATTCGATTGGTGGCGTCAGCCCTGTGGCGCACCTGCACAAGCCGGTCACGCTGATCGACAGCACATTGCAACGCTTTGACGTGCTGTGGGCAGCAGCGGGCCACCCCAACGCGGTGTTTGCCATGTCGCTGGCACAGCTGCAAAGCCTTACGCAGGCACCTGTTGTCGATGTGGCCCAAGCACCGCTGGCCGATGCTGCCTAACATCGCCCCCATGATTCCTCCCGCCCCCGAAGCCCTGCTGCACAAGCTGCGCATGGTGGATCGCCAAAAGCAGCTTTCACCGCAGTCCACCAACCCCGTTCCCTCACCTTGCGTTTCTGTCTGCCGCATGGACACTGCGCGACAGTACTGCGTGGGCTGCCTGCGTACACTGGATGAATTGCGCGCCTGGGGCAGCAGCGATGACGCCACCAAACGCCAGATCTGGCAATACGTGCGCGAACGCTGTACCCCCAACACCTAAGGAAAGAAGAGCGCCCCATGCACCACATCACCATGCACTTGGATTTTGTGTCGCCCTACGCATGGCTGGCGTTCCAGCAACTGCCGCAGACCCTGCAAGGTCTCAACTACCACGTGCAGTACCGCCCGGTTTTACTGGGCGCATTGCTGCATGAAAACGGCAACCCAGGCCCAGCAGGCATTCCGGCCAAACGCATCTGGACCTATCGCCACGCAGAGTGGCTGGGCCGACACTTGGGCATTCCGCTGCAAATGCCCACCAAACACCCCTTTAACCCACTGCCCTTGCTGCGCTTAGCCCTGCACAGCAGTGAAGACGGCAGCATTAACCGCTGGGTGGCTGAAAGCATTTTTCGCCACGTCTGGGAAGGTGGTGCCGATGCCAGCGATACCGTGCGCTTGCAAGCCCTGCAATCCCAGTTGCTGCCCCAACTTCGCACCCACCCCGAAGCGGCAGATCAGGCCAAACACTGGCTGCGCAGCAATACCGAAAAGGCCAAGACATTGGGCGTTTTTGGTGTGCCAGCCTTTGAAGTGCAAGACCACGTCTTTTGGGGACTGGACAGCTTGCCCATGCTGCGCGATTTTCTGGATGGCAGCCCTTGGTTTGCATCTGAGGCCTGGGAAAACGCCAAGACCATTTCCTCGGGTTTGGCCTAATTTCAGATGACAGGATTGCCTCTAAGCAATTGATGGCTTGTCACATCGCGAAACGACAAGTGCGGGTTAGACCTGAAATTGTCAGAGCCACGTCAGTTTGATGCAAGTTCTTGTTGGATTCGCGTCAGAAGCCGGTCAGTGCTGACTCCAAAAATGTGATTGCCCGCACCAAGCGGCTCACATAAACACATTCAGGAGACAACACATGGCCATCAACGCTGCAAACGGCGTAGGACCGAAGGGTGCCCCCGCCCACCGGCCCATGACGCCAGAAGAACGCAAAGTGATTTTTGCTTCATCCCTCGGCACCGTGTTCGAGTGGTATGACTTCTACCTTTATGGCTCGCTCGCGGCCATTATTGCCAAGCAGTTTTTCAGCGGATTGGATGCAGGCTCTGCCTTCATTTTTGCGCTGCTGGCGTTTGCGGCAGGCTTCATCGTGCGCCCCTTTGGCGCACTGGTGTTTGGCCGCTTGGGTGACATGATTGGCCGCAAGTACACCTTCTTGGTGACTATTCTGATCATGGGTATCTCCACGTTCATCGTGGGTATCTTGCCTACCTACGCCAGCATCGGCGTAGCAGCGCCCGTGATTCTGATTGTTCTGCGCATGCTGCAAGGCCTGGCGCTCGGCGGTGAGTACGGCGGCGCTGCAACCTATGTGGCTGAGCATGCCCCTCATGGCAAGCGCGGTGCTTACACCTCTTGGATTCAAACCACAGCAACGCTGGGCCTGTTCCTGTCGCTGCTGGTGATTCTGGGTGTGCGTACGGCGTTGGGCGAAGAAAAGTTCGTTGACTGGGGCTGGCGCATTCCGTTCTTGGTCTCCATCTTGCTGCTGGCGATTTCGGTATGGATTCGCATGACGCTGCACGAATCCCCCGCTTTCCAAAAGATGAAAGCAGAGGGCAAGACCTCCAAGGCCCCACTGACTGAATCCTTTGGTCAATGGAAAAACCTGAAGATTGTGTTGCTGGCTCTGGTGGGCCTGACCGCCGGTCAAGCCGTGGTTTGGTACACGGGTCAGTTCTACGCGCTGTTCTTCTTGACACAGCAGTTGAAGGTGGACGCAGTAACGGCCAACCTGATGATCGCTGCAGCCTTGCTGCTGGGCACCCCGTTCTTCGTGGTGTTTGGTACGCTGTCTGACAAGATTGGCCGCAAACCCATCATCATGCTGGGTTGCGCGTTGGCGGTATTCACATACTTCCCCGTTTTCAAGGCACTGACCCATGCAGCCAACCCAGACTTGGCAGCTGCGCAAGTCAATTCGCACGTGGTGATCGTTGCCAACCCTGCAGAATGCTCGTTCCAGTTCAACCCGACTGGCACCGCCAAATTCACTAGCTCTTGCGACGTAGCCAAGCAAGCCCTAGCCAGCCGTTCCGTCTCGTATGACACGGAAGATGCGCCGGCAGGCAGCACTGCAGTCGTTAAGGTGGGTGATGTCAGCATTCCAAGCTACAGCATCGTCGGCTTGACCCCTGACGAAGTCAAAGCCAAGAGCGCCGAGTTCAGCAAGACCGTCTCTGCAACTCTGAAGGCTGCTGGCTACCCAGACAAGGCCGACCCCGCCAAAATGAACAAGCCGCTGATGATCGGCATTCTGTTCTATCTGGTGTTGCTGGTCACCATGGTCTACGGCCCCATCGCAGCGATCTTGGTGGAAATGTTCCCCACCCGCATCCGCTACACATCCATGAGCATGCCCTACCACATCGGTAACGGCTGGTTCGGCGGCTTGCTGCCCACTATGTCGTTCGCCATCGTTGCGCAAACCGGCAACATGTACAACGGCTTGTGGTATCCCATCATCATCGCTGGTGTTACTGTCGTGGTGGGTACGCTCTTCCTGCGCGATACCAAAGATGTCGACATCTACGCCGACGACTAATCGGCCCCTCACCACCTAACCTTTTTGGTGCGCCCCGCTCTTTAGCGGGGCTTTTTATTGATAGCAATGAATTCAGATGGTGCAAGCCCGCCTGCATTGTTGTTGCAACGCATCAAATGTCATCAAATATTCACCGTTATTACCCTATTCACGCTGAGCAAACCTAGAATTTGTCTAGCCCTTTGAAAGTGTCCCACACCAAAGTTACCGGCTCCCTTCAAACCCACCCAAGGAAATAACATGACGAAGACAACTCGCGTGATGCTGGCCGTTCTGGCCGTCTGCGGCACATCGGCCGCCCTGGCACAAAGCAGCGTAAACGTGTATGGCCGTATCAACACCACTGTTGAGCACCAAAAAATTGGTGACGAAAGCAAGTCGGTCATGAACAGCAATTCCTCGTACATCGGCTTCCGCGGCACTGAAGATCTTGGCAACGGATTGAAGGCAGGCTTCCAACTGGAAGGCAACTTCGGTTCCGACGACGGCACCGGCAGCACAGGCGCAGGCATCAACTTCCAACGCCATTCCGAAATCAACCTGTCCGGTAACTTCGGTACCGTGCGTCTGGGTAAGTTCAACGTTGGCTCTTATTTGGCCACCGCTGACTACATCAGCATGCACAACCATGACACCGGTACTTCGGCTGATGCGCTGTATGCCTATGTCTTCCCTGAAGGCAACCAGGTTTCTTACCGTTCGCCTGACTTTGGTGGCGTAACTGCTGAGTTCAACTACGGCTTCGGTGAGAAGAACACTCGCACTTTGGCTGGTGGCAATGCAATCGGCTTGCCCGGCGGCGTGCAAGCACTGCAAGGAACTGAAAAAGGTGCATTTGATGCAGCTTTGAACTATTCCAATGGTCCATTGGGCTTGGGCTTGGGCTACACACGTGCTGAAGCCAAGCGCTTCGGTAACGACCAGAAAGAGCAACAACTGGGCCTGCGTGCCAGCTACGCGCTGGGTGATCTGACTCTGGGTGCTTACTATCAGTACTACAAAGTCGACGCAAACGCTTTTGATACCAAGCGTCACGCCTATCGCTTGGCTGCAATGTACACGCTGGGAGCTTCAGAATTCCACGCCAACGTTGGCCGCGCACAAAGCTACAAGGGTGATGTTGCTGGCGACACAGCAGCCACGCAATGGACGCTGGGCTACAACTACAACCTGAGCAAGCGCACGAAGGTTTATGGTTACTTCACCAAAATCAACAATGGTGACAATGCCGCCTATGGTGTAGATGCAGCTGGCGACAACTTCCGCTCTATCGCTGTGGGCGTCCGCCACCTGTTCTAAACAGACGTAAGCTCTCTGCAATCCCTGTTTGGTTTAATTACGGCAGGGCTTGCTCCAAGGTTTAAGCCTCAACTCTTCGGAGTTGGGGCTTTTTTCATGGTCAGCTCGCAAAGCCTTGAATTATGAAAGCAAATATAGGAGACAAATATGTGGAAAATTGCAGTAGGTTTTGCCATTTTTGCGGCCATCTCTCTGTACATGATCATGCAGTTTGGTGATCAAGTAGACATGAGTGGTGAAAAACACGGAGCAGATGCTATCCATGCCCCGGCAGAGAGCAAATAAAAAAGGAGCACCTTGTGCTCTCCTTGATTTGGTTTTAACAGGCTTTGGCCTTGGATTGCAATAAGAGCGCACGTAGTGCGCTCTTATTTTTTGTCTTCTGACTTTTGGTCTTTTGGCGTTCCTGACTTTGTGACTTGCTATCACATCCACTTTTTGCCTAGCCAAAAAGACAAAACCCCCTGCCTCTTTCAAGGTCAGGGGGTGTTGCAGCTGTAAGAGCCTAGCGATGACCTACTTTCACACGGGAACCCGCACTATCATCGGCGCAAAGTCGTTTCACGGTCCTGTTCGG
>Ga0308157_10000762_pt1 | contig 88924 bp, 82 predicted proteins | sample PhyBR1_FD_201035 | JGI IMG/M metagenome (GOLD analysis project Ga0308157, IMG submission 201035) | Phyllosphere microbial communities from UC Gill Tract Community Farm, Albany, California, United States - DLSLB.R1 | ecosystem: Host-associated > Plants > Phyllosphere > Unclassified | place: USA...
TCAAGGACCTTGATGCCGTCGAATGCGTGCTCACGCACGGGTTGGTCGCGCTCGAATCCGATCGTCAAAAGACACAGTCGATGACAGCATTCAATTGGATTACTTCTATATCTTTAAAAGCAAATTATTATCAGGCCGTGCCGGCCTCGGCCTCGCGGGGAAAGGTCACCACATGGTCGGCTTCGGCGCGTATGCCGATCCACTCGCCCACGGCATGGTCGTGGTGGCTGGGCACATGCGCCAGCACGCTCTGGCCGCTGGCCAGGCGCAGGGTGTACAAGAACTCCGAGCCGCGGAACGACTTGCGCACGATCTGCGCCTGCACCGGGGATGCGTCGTCGTGCACGATGTCATCGGCGCGCAGCAGCACGTCGCATTCGCCGCCGGGGTAGCTTGCGGGCAGGGGGCATTCGGCCAGGTCGGTCAGCTCGCCCACCGGCGTCTGTGCCACCACGTTGCTGCCGCGCTGCACCAGGGTGGCGGGGGCGAACACGCCGTGGCCGATGAAGTCCGCCACGAAGCGCGTGGCCGGGCGGTGGTACAGGGTGTAGGCATCGTCCCATTGGTGCAGCCGGCCTTCGTGCATGACGCCGATCACGTCGCCGATGGCAAAGGCCTCCAACTGGTCGTGCGTGACGAACAGGGCCGTGGCACCCGCCGCCTTGAGGATGCCGCGCACCTCGTGCGCCAGGCGCTCGCGCAGGTCCACGTCGAGGTTCGAAAACGGCTCGTCCAGCAGCATCAGCTGCGGGCGCGGCGCCAATGCGCGGGCCAGCGCCACACGCTGCTGCTGCCCGCCCGACAATTCATGCGGAAAGCGCTGTTCGCTGCCTGAGAGCCCTACCAGCGCCAGCACCTCGGCCACGCGCGCCGCCTGCTCGGCGCGCGGCAGGCGGTGGATGCCGAAGGCCACGTTGCGGCCCACCGACAGGTGCGGAAACAGCGCATAGTCCTGGAACACCATGCCGATGCGCCGCTGCTCGGGCGGTACGCTCACGCTGGCGCTGCTGACCACCTGCTGCGTCAGGCTGATCTGCCCGCCCGACACGGGTTCTAGCCCTGCCACCGCGCGCAGCAAGGTCGTCTTGCCGCAGCCCGAGGGGCCGATCAGCACGCCGATATCGCCCGCGCGCAGGCCCAGGGACACGTTCTGCACCGCCGCACGGGGGCGGCCGGCATAGCGCACTTCAAGTTGGGAGACCTCTAGGAACATGGCCCCATTTTAGGCGGATGGGCTCGAATGCTTAGAATTCGCATTTGCATTTCCGAACTTCCCTGCTGCCCCGGGCGCGGGGCCGGCGTGCCCTGACCCCTTTGCCGAGCCCTTTTGCCTTGCGCCGCACACCGTTTCGCTTCCTCCACACCCTTCCCCTGGTCCTGCTCGCCGGCATCCTGGTCCTGCCCGTGCTGGCGGTGCTGGCCTCGTGGCTGCCGTTTGGGCAGACCGATGCGCTGGCTGGCCCCATCCTGCGCGAGATGGCTGCGACCGTGCTGCCCGGCTATGTGTGGACCACGCTGTGGCTAAGCGTGCTGGTGGCGCTGGGCGCGGCCATCGTGGGCACGGGGGCGGCGGCGGCCGTGACGCTGTTCGATTTCCCCGGCCGGCGCACCTTCGAGTGGCTGCTGCTGCTGCCGCTGGCCATGCCGGCCTATGTCACGGCCTATGCCTACACCGACTTCCTGCAGTTCAGCGGCCCGCTGCAGGTGGGGTTGCGCGCCACCTTCGGGCTCGAAGGCCGGCTGCTGCCCGAGGTGCGTAGCCTGGGCGGTGCGGTCTGGGTGTTCATTTTCTCGCTGTACCCCTATGTCTACCTGCTGGCGCGCACGGCGCTGGGCGAGCGCGCCGCGCACCTGATGGAGGCCGCGCGCCTGCTCGGTGCACCGCTGCCCCGGCGCATCCGCGCCGTGGCCCTGCCGCTGGCGCGCCCGGCCGTGGCCGCCGGCGTGGCCCTGGTGCTGATGGAGACGCTGGCCGACTTCGGCGTGGCCAGCTACTTCGGCATCCAGACCTTCACCACCGGTATCTACAAGGCCTGGCTGTCCATGGACAACCGGCTCGCCGCCGCGCAGCTGGCCACCATGCTGCTGGTGGTGGTGATGGCGCTGCTGCACCTGGAGCAGCGGGCGCAAAAGCGCATGCGCTTTGCCGGCGGCCTGGGCCGCGCCGGCTCGGCCGAGGCACAGCCCCTGGCGCTGCGCGGCGGGCGCCGCCTGCTGGCCTGGGCCGTGTGCACGGTGCCAGTGCTCATGGGCTTCGTCGCGCCGGTGGTCTTCATGCTGCGGCCGCTGGCGGCCGACTGGTCGGTGCTGCCCTGGGGGCGCTTCATCGAGTGGGCCTGGAACAGCGTGCGGCTGGGCGGCATCACCGCCGCGCTGGCCGTGGTGGTGGCCCTGTCCCTGGCTTTCGCCGTGCGCCGCAGCGCCGATGCCGTGACCCGGGGCGTGGTGCAACTGGTGAGCCTGGGCTACGCCGTGCCCGGCGCCGTCATCGTGGTCGGCCTGCTGCTGCCCGTGGGCTGGCTGCAGGCGGCGGTGCCACAGTGGGGCGTGGGTGCCTTGGTCACGGCCACGGCCGTGGGCATCGTCTGGGCCTACCTGGTGCGCTTTTGCGCCGTGGCGCTGCAGTCCATGCAAAGCGGCTATGCGCGCATTCCGCAAAGCCTGGACGACTCGGCGCGCATGCTGGGCACGGGCAGCGCCGGCCTGCTGGCGCGTGTGCACTGGCCCTTGCTCAAGCGCTCCACCGCCGCCGCCGCGCTGCTGGTCTTCGTGGACGTGATGAAGGAGCTGCCCGCCACCATGGTGCTGCGCCCCTTCAACAGCGACACCCTGGCCGTGGTGGCCTACCAGTTGGCGCGCGACGAGCGCCTGGGCGAGGCGGCGCTGCCCTCGCTGGCGCTGGTGGCGGTGGGGCTGGTGCCGGTGATATTGCTCAGCCGCACCTTGCGCTCCGCCAAGCGCTGAGCGCGGCTCAAAAAACTCTTCTGGCGTCGTTGCCGAGTCTTGTCGTACTACCCGTACTGCCTGCGACGCGACGCCTAGCCAGAACCGCTTCGCTGAGTTTTGTGAGCCGCTTGAAGCCGTGCCGGACGCAGCATCGCCCGGCAAACCGGGTAACCTGCGCGCCATGCACGCTCGAGTTCTTCGCTACCTCGACGAAGTGGTCCGCCGCGGTTCCATCCGCAAGGCGGCCGAGCACCTGCACGTGGCGCCCACGGCGGTCAACCGGCAGATCCTCGACCTGGAGGCGGAGCTCGGTGCGCCGCTGTTCGACCGCATCCACAACCGCCTGCGGCTGACACCGCTGGGCGAGATGGTGCTGGCCCATGTGCGCAGCACCCTGCGCGAGCATGCCGCGCTGCGCGAGCGCATTGCCGAGTTCAAGGACGAGCGCCGGGGCGAGATCACCGTGGCCACCACGGCGGGCCTGGCCGGCTCGCTGCTGCCCTCGCTGGTGCACGATTTTCGCCAGCGCTATCCCGGCATCGCGGTGCGCATCATCGACCTGCCGATTGCCGAGATACCGGCTGCCGTGGAGCGCGGCGATGCCGAGCTGGGCCTGGGGTACGACCTGTCGTTGAAAGCCGCCCTGCGCACCCTGTCGGCCAGCGAATGGCCCATCGGTGCCGTGGTGCCGCCCAAACATGCGCTGGCGCGCCAGTCGTCCGTGCTGCTCAGCGACTGCATCGGCCACGCGCTGATCCTGCCCGCGCCGCAGCTGACCATCCGCACGCTGCTCGACGAGGCCTTCGAGCGCAATGCCATCAAGGTCACGCCCGTGGCCGAATCGACCTCAATGGCACTGATCCTGCGCCTGGTGGCGCTGGGCGAAGGCATCGCCCTGCTCAACCCGCTGGACGTGATGGAAGAGCGCGCCCGCAATGCCCTGGTCTTCGTGCCGCTGCGCGACGCCCACCTCGCGCGCCAGACCCTGGTGCTGGCGGCGCGCGCCAAGGGGCAGCTCAGCGCCGCGGCCGAGCTGATGGCGGCCAACATCGGCGACGCGCTGGCGAGGCTCTTCGCCACGGCAAGGTAGCCGTGGCCTTGCAGGTGTCCACATTTTGTGGACACGGCAAGCGCAATTCGGCGCTATCGCAGAGACGCCGGCCTTCCTAGACTGGCGCCATCGAACCTGCGAATAGAGAGAAGCCGCCCCATGACCACCCTGATAGCCCTGAACGCCGATGTCCTCGTCACCATGGACGCGCAGCGCCGCGAGATCCGTGATGGCGCCCTGGTGGCCGATGGCCCCGCCGTGCAGTGGGTGGGCCCCACGGCCGAGCTGCCGCTGCACTACCGCCGCATGGCCGATGAAGGCACGGCCCGGGTGCTCGACATGCGCGGCCGGGTGCTGCTGCCCGGCCTGGTCAACACCCACCACCACATGTACCAGAGCCTCACGCGCGCTGTGCCGGCCGCGCAGGATGCGGAGCTGTTCTCGTGGCTCACCAACCTCTACATGCTGTGGTCGCACCTCACGCCCGAGATGGTGCATGTCTCCACCCAGACCGCCATGGCCGAGCTCATGCTGTCGGGCTGCACCACCACCAGCGACCACCTGTACCTGTACCCCAACGGCGCGCGGCTGGACGATGCCATCGCCGCCGCGCAGCAGATGGGCATGCGCTTTCACGCCGCGCGCGGCTCCATGAGCCTGGGGCGCAGCAAGGGCGGCCTGCCGCCCGATGCGGTGGTGGAGGAGGAAGAGGCCATCCTGCGCGACAGCCTGCGCCTGATACAGCAGTACCACGACGCCTCGCGCCACGCCATGCTGCGCGTGGTGCTGGCGCCGTGCTCGCCGTTTTCGGTGACGCGCGGGCTGATGCGCGAATCGGCCTTGCTGGCGCGCGCGCACGGCGTGTCGTTGCACACCCACCTGGCCGAGAACGACAACGACGTGGCCTTCTCGCGCGAGAAGTTCGGCCTCACCCCCGCCCAGTACGCCGAGAGCCTGGGCTGGGTGGGCCGCGACGTGTGGCATGCGCACTGTGTGAAGCTCGACCCCGAGGGCATTGCCCTGTTCGCGCGCACCGGCACAGGCGTGGCCCACTGCCCCTGCTCCAACATGCGCTTGGCCTCGGGCATTGCGCCCGTGCGCAGCATGCGCGATGCGGGTGTGCCCGTGGGCCTGGGGGTGGACGGCAGCGCGTCGAACGACGGCGCCCACATGCTCGGTGAGGCGCGCCAGGCCCTGCTGCTGCAGCGCGTGGGCCACGGCCCCGCCGCCATGGGCGCGCGCGAGGCGCTGGAGATCGCCACCCTGGGCGGCGCGCGCGTGCTCAACCGCGACGACATCGGCGCGCTGGCGCCCGGCATGTCGGCCGACTTCGTGGCCTTCGACATGTCCGCCGTGGGCTTTGCGGGTGCGGGCCACGACCCGGTGGCGGCGCTGGTGTTCTGCACGCCAGCCAATGCCGACACCAGCGTCATCAACGGCCGCGTGGTGATCGAAGGCGGCCGCCTGCTCACGGCCGACCTGCCCGTGGTGCTGGGGCGGCACAACGCACTGGCAAAGACGCTGTTCGAGCGGGCCTCGGCCGGCCACTGATCCCCTTCATCCACCACCAGGCTGCCTCACCAGGCTGCCTCTTCGGGGGCTGGGCTGGCCTGGGCGCTGGCCGTCCATCACCGCACGCAAGAAGCGCCGACCCGCCATTCCTACCCGCCATCGCATTCCTTCACATGACGACAAGTGCCTTTGCAAAGGCCAACGGACAAGGAGACAAGACAATGGAACAACTGCTTTACAAGGTGGAAGACCGTCCACCGATGCTGGCCACGGCGGTGCTACTGTCGCTGCAGCACCTGCTGGCAGCACTGGGCGGCATCATCGCCGTGCCGCTGGTGGTGGGCGGCGCGCTCAAGCTGCCGGCCGATCAGGTCGTGGCCCTGGTGAATGCCGCGCTGCTGGGTTCGGGCGTCGTCACCATCATCCAGTGCAAGGGCGTGGGCCCCGTGGGCGTATGCCTGCCCTGCGTCATGGGCACCAGCTTTGCCTTTGTCGGCGCGGGCATCAGCGTCGGGCTGGAGCATGGCGTGGCCGGCATCCTGGGGTCCTCGCTCGTGGGCTCGCTGGTGATGATCGTCGGCAGCTTCTTCATGCCCGCGATCCGCCGCTTCTTCCCGCACACCGTGACCAGCGTGGTCGTGACCATGATCGGCCTGTCGCTCACGCCCGTGGCCGTGGACTGGGCGGCGGGCGGCGTGGGCAGCGGTGACTACGGCGCCATCGGCAACCTGGCCATTGCGGGCTTCGTGCTCGCACTGGTGATCGGTTTCGTGCAGTGGGGCAAGGGCATCGTCTCGGCCAGCGCGGTGGTGCTGGGCATCGCCTGCGGCTACGTGCTGTGCCTGGCGCTGGGCCTGATCGACTTCACGCAGGTGCGCGAGGCCCCTGTCTTCGCAATCCCGCAGCCGCTGCACTTCGGCATGGCCTTCCCGGTTGCGGGCATCTTTGCCATGTCCATCGCCTTCCTGGTCACCATCGTCGAGACCACGGGCACCTTCATGGCGCTGGGCGCGGCCACGCAGACGCCCATCCCCAACAAACGCCTGGCCAGCGGCATCCTGTGCGACGGCGTGGGCTCGGCTTTTGCGGCGGTGATGTCCAGCCCGCCGCTGTCCACCTTCGCGCAGAACGTGGGCGTGGTCTCGCTGACCGGCGTGGCCAGCCGCCACGTGGTGATGCTCACGGGCGTCATGCTGCTGCTGGCCGGGCTGTTCCCGGTGCTGGGCGCGCTGGTGGTGACGATTCCGCAGCCCGTGCTTGGCGGTGCGGGCCTGATGATGTTCGCGATGATCGTCTCGGCCGGCATCCGCATGCTCGCCAGCAGCGCGCCCTCGCGCCGCAACAGCCTCATCATCGCCGTCTCGCTGGGCTGCGGCCTGGCTGTGACGGTGCGCCCCGACCTGCTGGTGCGCATGCCGGCCTTCGTGCGCGAGGTCTTCGGCTCGGGCATCACCGTGGGCGCGCTGGTGGCGGTGGTGCTGAACCTGGTGCTGCCGGGGCGCGAGCGCGAGGAAGACGAGCCCGCCTGACCCCGCCCACGAAAAAGCCGCCCGAAGGCGGCTGGCTGGGTGGGGGGAAGCAGGCGGGGGCGCTTGCTTGCTCACTCGCTCCAGTCGGAGTGCTTCTCGCAGAGCTTGTTCGTCTCCTTGCCCTTGCGGGTCTCGCCAAAGGTCACGAGGTTGCCCTTGAAGTCGTCAGGCGTCTCGTTCCACATGCAGGTGCACCAGGCCTGGGCCTTGGTCTGGCCCTTGATGGGGCTCTTTTCGTCGCCGCCCTCGTACAGCTTGGCGGCGTAGCCCAGGCATTGCCGGTACTGGGCGTCGCCTGCAGGGGGCTTGTTGTAGTCGGTGGCGGCCAGGGCGGACGTGCCTGCAGCCAGGACGAGAAGGGCGCCGGTGAGCGCGGTACGGATCGATTGCATGGGGGACCTCTGCCAGGTGGTTTTTGGTGTTGAAGACGGCGGGGCCCGGGTACGAACGGCAAGGCTGCTGCGTAGCACCCGGGTGTTGCACAGTGTAGCTTTGTGAAACAAAAAGTTTCAGTACTATTTTGCACCCTGCCTGGCGGCCTGCCTTGTGCCCCGCCACGGCCGCACCAGCCGTCGCCACCCCACCACCACGCCCGTGAGGCTCAGCACCGCCCCGCCCAGGCTCAGCACGATCAGCACCCCATCCCACAGCGGGCGTCGCGCCAGCAGCGGTCCCCAGTCCCAGCTGTGCAGCAGGGCGAACAGCCAGCGGCTGGCGCGGCGGTGGGTGTCGCTCTTGTCCAGCACGGCGCCGGTGTGCGAGTCGATGTGCACCCAGGTGGCGTGGGTATCGGCAAACACCACGCGCAGCACTGGCAGGGGCTTGTCGCCGCCGCCTGTCATGGTGTGCGGGGCGCGGCTGTAGTAGTGCAGGTCGTAGTCGTGCAGCAGCTCGGTGCGCGCCACCGGGTCGGGCAGCAGTCGTGCGGCGGCGGCTTGCAGCGCTTCTGGGTCCATGGCGTGGGGCCGGGCGGTGGCGGCATCGAGCAGGACCGGCGCGCCCGTGGGGCTGCCTGCCTGCACCAGCGTGTGGCCGGCCGTGCGCATCCAGCGCAGCTCCCGGGTGTTGGGCGAGGCGGCAGCCAGCAGGGCCTGAACACTGGCGGGCTGCGCGGGCAGCAGCAGTGGGCCGCCGTGCATGGCCTGCGTGCGCAAGGCCGGGGCGCCGCTGTCGAAGACCTTCCACGGGTTCATGGACATCAGGCCGCTGAAGATCCAGGTCAGCGTGACCGCTGCGAACAGCAGGCCCGAGACATGGTGCCAGCGCATCATGAAGCCCCGGTAGGGCGAGCGCGAGCCGCTCTTGTAGCGCCGTGTGAAGCGCCAGCGCATGACGCCCACCACCGTGCCGGTGACAGTCAGCACGATGCCGGCGATGGACAGCCAGTTCACGATGTCGGCCCACCAGGCATCGAAGGCATTGCCGCGAAACGGGTAGAGCCAGTGGATCCAGGCGCCCACGTAGTTCCAGCCGCGCTCGGTGCGCGTGGCGTCGCGCACCACCTCGCCCGTGGTGCCTGAGACGTAGACCTCGGTGTCCGTGGCGTCACCCAGTGCCAGGCGGAGCAGGGGGCGGTGGGCATCGAGGGCGCGCGAGTGGGTGAAGGCGTCCTCGTCCAGGCTGCCCAGGTAGCGCGGGGCGCTGCCGGGCGTGCCGGCAAAGGCCTGGGCCGATGCCGTGGCCCAGGCCGCGTCCACCCTGCGCAGCACCTGGCCGGTGCTGGCATCGACCACGGTGGCGGGACCGCGCCTGGGTGCGCCCTGCGGCAGCACCAGGTAGACCGCCCGCCCGCCGCTGGCCACGGCCAGTCGCAGGTCCGACAGGGGCTTGCCGTCGATACCTGCTGCGCGAAGGGCCTGCGCGGGCTCCAGCGCGATGGCGGCCGTGCGCAGCGGTGCCAGGTGCTCCAGCCGCTCGGTGGCCGTGAGCTTGGGGTAGCCCACGTACATCATCACCACGCCTGAGACGAACCACATGGCGAATAAGGCGCACAGCACCACGCCTGCCCAGCGGTGCACAAGGTAGAGCCAGCGCTTGGCGTGCGGCATGCTGCGGCCCCTCGTCAGAATGCGGTGTGCAGAGCCACGTCAACCGTGCGTGGGGCGCCCAGGTAGACCTGGTCGCGCACCTCGGCCGCATAGGTGCGGTCGGTGGCGTTGCGGATGCGTGCCGTGAGCGTGGTGGCCGGGCCGAGCTTCCAGCCCAGGCCAAAGTCGAGCAGCGTGTACGAGGGCCAGAACTTGGTGTTGGCCGCGTTGCCGTATACCTTGCCCACATGGCGCAGACCTGCGCTGGCCGTGACCGTGGGGGTGATGGCATACGACACCCAGAGGTTGGCCACGGCCTGCGGCACCAGGGCCGGCACTTTGCCCGCCATCGACACGCCGCCCTGCACAAAGTTCTCGTAGCGCGCGCGGGTCAACGCCAGGTTGCCCTGCAGCTGCCACTGGGCGCTGGGGCGCAGGCCGGCCGACAGCTCGATGCCGCGCGACGACTGCTCGCCTACCAGTACCGTGAGGTTAGGGTTGGCCGGGTCCTGCGAGGCGATGTTCTGGCGCCGTATCTCGAACGCCGATACGGTGGCGCTGCCCTTGCCGTCCCAGAAGTCGAACTTGCTGCCCACCTCGATCTGGCGGCCTGTGGTCAGCTCGCTGTTGTTGCGCACGTCGGCGAACGAGGCCGATGCCAGCGAGCCCGATGGCGGGTCGGCTGCGTTCGATGCCTGGGCGTAAAGTTTGGCGCCGGGGGCGATGTCCCACACCACGCCCAGGCGCCCGGTGGTGGGGTGGTAGTCGCGGCTGAAGGTGGCGGGCGCGGCGGCCGTCACCGCGCGGCGATTCACCAGGTCCAGGGCTATGCGTTCATGGCGCAGCGCAGTCACCAGGTTCAGCCCGGGCACCAGCGCCGTGCGGTTCTCCAAATACAGGGCGGTGGTGGTGGCCTTGTTGTCCTTGTCAGCGCTCCAGACCGGCGACAGGCCCGGGATGTCGAAGAAGTTCTCGGTCGCAAAGCGGGTCGGGTCCACAGTGCTCACGGTGACGGCGGGGCCTTGCGGAAAGCGCGTCTGCTTGTTCACGCTCACGTCCAGGCCAAAGGCCCAGTCGCTCTTCCGGCCCGCCAACTGGCCCTGGTAGGTGCCTTCGATGCGGTTGCCCAGCAGCGTCTGGTCATGGCGCTGCAGGTAGGGCGAGGTGCGCGCCACGGCCGTGTTCGTGGCGTTGAAGGTGTAGATCTCTACGTTGCGGTAGTCGCGCAGCGCGTCGTACGCATAGAAGGTGTTGCGCAACTGCAGCGCATCGGACACGCGCCACTGCGCCACCGAGCGCAGCCACTGCACGCGGTGCTCGTACAGGCCGTCCGCGCTGTTGTAGTTGGCAAAGCGCGTGGCCGGATCAACGCGCAGCGCGCCCAGCGCGGGATTCAGCACGGGCGTGCCCCAGTAGGGCCGGTCCACATGGTCCTTCTGGTACTCATAGGCCAGGGTGTGCGTGAAGCCCCCGCCCAGGTCGGACAGCAGCGATGTCGCCAGCTGCGTGGCCTGGGTTTTCGTGCCCGTGGTCCAACTGCCCGCGTCGCGGTGGTTCAGGTCGATGCGCGCGAAGTGCGCGGGCCCGGCGCCTTGGCTGCTGCCCGCGATGCGGCGGTTCAGGCCCACAGACACTTCCTTGAGTCCGTACGAGCCCAGCCGCAGCTGGCCTTCGGCGAAGTTGCCGCGCTCGGCCGTCTTGGTCAGGTAGTTGATCGAGCCGCCCACGCCGCCCGAGCCGTAGAGAAAGCTCGACGCCCCGCCGATGGCTTCGACGCGGTCGTAGATCCAGCTGTCCACCGCTCGCGTGGCGCTGCCGTACTGCGGGTTGATGCCGTTGTACAGCTGCGCCACCGAGTTGGCGGTGAAGCCGCGGTAGCTCGCGGCCATGGAGCCGGGCGCGTTGTGCGCGCTGACGCCGGGCACGGCGCGCAGGATCTCCTGCGTATCCTGCGCGCCGCGCGCGTCGATGGTGGCGCGGTCCACCAGCGTGACGGAGGCCGGCGTCTCGCGCACCGTCAGGCCCAGGCGGCTGCCGGTGGCCACGGGGGTGTCGAGCTGCAGCCTGCCATTGGGCTGCGGCGCGGCATCGATCACCTCGACGGCCTGCAGTGTGGGGGCGGCCTGCTGGGCGGCCGCGCACAGGGGCACCAGGACGAGGAAGAGGGCCGCATGCAGCGGCGATAGGGGGAACAACAGGGCGGGTGCGGCAACACCGGCCGGAAGGGAACGGGACATGGCAGGACTCTCTGGCGGACGGCGGCACCTGGCGGCAAGACAAGCGGCAGGTGCGCACTGCCCGCAACACGGACAGGAAGGCCACGCAGCCCTGGCGTCCAGGGGCCTGCGCGAGCGGCGGTCGGGTCAGAGAGCGGTGGGGGGGCCGCGCGCGGGCAGCGGTGCCGCGGTGATGGCGGCAATGCGCGCCGCCTCCACGGGCTGCACGGCGTGCGCCAGCGGTTGCGGCAGGGGAAGGAAGGCGGAGGGAACGGCAGGCGGGGCGCCTGCGATGCTGCACAGCGGGCAGTCCATGCCCATGCTGCCCATCTCGACGGTACCGTCGTCGGTCTGCACCAGCAGCTTGATGGTGCCGGCCCCCGAGCAGATCACCTCGATGGACTGGGGGTTCACCAGCGGCGAGGCGATGGCCACGCCCATGGACGCCACGAACCAGGCCAGCACCCAGAGGCGCAGGACGGAGAAGGTTCGCAGGGCGTACATGGGGCGCGATTATGCATCGCCGCCGCAAAAAAGCATCGGGCGCCGAGGGCGCCCGATGCTTTGCACCAAGCCTGGATGGACCAGGTCTGGTGGATCACGCGTGCGGAATCAGGCCTGCGTGTACGCCGTCTTCACCGTGGTGTAGAACTCGGCGGCGTAGCGCCCCTGCTCGCGCGGACCGTAGCTGCTGCTCTTGCGGCCGCCGAACGGCACGTGGTAGTCCACACCGGCGGTTGGCAGGTTCACCATCACCATGCCGGCCTGGGCGTGGCGCTTGAAGTGCGTGGCGTGCTTGAGGCTGGTGGTGGCGATGCCACTGGCCAGGCCGAAGGGGGTGTCGTTGGCCAGGGCCAGCGCTTCGTCGTAGTTCTTCACGCGCTGCACGCTCACCACGGGGCCGAAGATCTCTTCGCGGTTGATGCGCATGCCGGGCGTGGTCTCGGTGAACAGGGCCGGGCGCAGGTAGAAGCCGGGCGCGCCATCGGCGTTTTTCTCCAGTGCCTCGCCGCCGTAGGCGAGCTTGGCACCTTCCTGCTGGCCGATGCCGATGTACTCCAGGTCCTGCGCCAGCTGGCGGTCGTCGACCACGGGGCCGATGTCGGTGCCGGCCTTGCGCGCGTCGTCCACCTTCAGAGTCTTCATCTTCTCGATCACGGCGGCCACGAAGCGGTCGTGGATGCCATCGGTCACGATCACGCGGCTGCTGGCCGTGCAGCGCTGGCCGGTGGAGAAGAAGCCACTGTTCACCGCGGCGCCCACGGCCACGGCCAGATCGGCGTCATCGAGCACCACAAAGGGGTTCTTGCCGCCCATCTCCAGCTGCACCTTGGCACCGCGCGGCACGCAGGCCGCCGCCACGCGCTGGCCCGTGCCCACCGATCCGGTGAAGCTCACGCCGGCGATGCGCTCGTCTTCGAGCAGCACCTGGCCGACGTCCGAGCCGCGGCCCATCACCAGGTTGAACACGCCGGCCGGCAGGCCCGCGCGGTGCAGGATGTCGGCCAGCGCCCAGGCGGAGCCAGGCACGACTTCGGCGGGCTTGAACACCACGCAGTTGCCATAGGCCAGGGCCGGGGCGATCTTCCAGGCCGGGATGGCGATGGGGAAGTTCCACGGCGTGATGATGCCGATGATGCCCAGGGGCTCGCGCGTGATCTCGATGCCCACGCCGGGGCGCACCGAGGGCACCAGTTCACCACCGGGGCGCAGTGCCTCGCCGGCAAAGAACTTGAAAATGGCGGCCGCGCGGCCCACTTCGCCAATCGCTTCAGGCAGGGTCTTGCCCTCTTCGCGGGCCAGCAGGTCACCCAGCTCGGCCTTGCGCGCGATGATTTCGTTGCCCACGGCGTCCAGCACGTCAAAGCGCTGCTGGGGCGTGGAAAGGCTCCACGCCGGGAATGCGGCCTGGGCAGCCGCCACAGCGTCCAGCGCCTGCTCGCGGCTGGCCACGGCGTAGTCGCCGATCACATCGCGGGTGTCCGAGGGGTTGGTGTTGCGGTAGCCGCGGACGCCTTCGGTCCAGGTTCCGCCAATCAGGTTTGCATGCATGGTGTGGTGCGGGTAGTGGGAAAGTGGTGGCAACAGTGCCGAACAGGCCGCCGGCGCACCGCGCAGGCCCGGCCACTGCACAGCGCCTGCGCGGGGCAGTGCATTGTGCAGCGGTCGGTGCGCGGTGGCTGGTGGCCCATTCTGGCGTGCCTTAAAAAGCCGTGCGCACGCCGATCTGCGTGACGCCCTTCTGGCTGACGAAATCCTTGAGTCCGCCGGTGGCTTGCGACGCCGACGCATACAGGAAGGTGTTCTTGGACAGCGCATAGCGCGCACCCACGGCGACCTTGCCCAGGGTGTCATTCTGGCCTGCCGCGTTGGCGTACTTCACGCGGGTGTAGTTGGCGCCCAGCAGCACGAAGGAGCCCACGGGCACTTCCACGCCGATGGTGGTGCCGTCGCTGTGGTCCATGGCGAAGGTATTGGTGCCGGTCACGGTCAGGTTGTTGCCCGTGAAGGCGCCGTTGACCGAGGTGGTGGCCAGGTCGCGGTTGCGCTGCACGCCGCCGAGCACTTTGACCACGCCGAAGTTGTAGTTGGCCGCCACCGTGAGCGACTTGTTCACGTTGTCACCCGTGGTGCGCGAGCGGTTCCATTCATACGATAGCGCGCTGTTGAACGGGCCCTGGCCGTAGCTCAGCTTGACGCCATAGAAGCGGTCGGCCGTGCCCTCGCCGGGCGCCACCTGGGCGGCCGCCTGGAAGCCTCCATAGTTGATGGTCTGCACCTGCAGCACGTTGTCCGCACGCGGGGCGTTGAGCCACAGGGGCAGGGCCTTGCCGGCGTTGGTCACGCCGGTGCCGGGGTTCAGCGTGAGGGCGTTGGTGAACGGGTTGCTCAGGCCCATGACCGAGTCTTCCAGGATGTACTGGCGGCCCAGGCGCAATTCACCCACTGTGGACGACGACAGCCAAACGAAGGCTTGGCGCCCGAAGGCCCGGCCGCCCTGGCCGAAGGTGCCGTTGTCGGCGTTGAATCCGTTTTCCAGCAGCACACCGGCCTTGAGGCCGCCCCCCAGGTCCTCGACCGTGCGGATGCCCCAGCGCGAACCGTTCAGGCCGTTGGTCGTGCCGTCGTTCATGGCCGTCATGCTGCCAGCGCCCGAGCGCGAGCCCGCGCTGTAGTGGCTGACGTTGACGTCGACCAGGGTGAACAGCGTCACGCTCGACTGGGCCTGGGCTGCGGGCGCAGCGGCCAGCAGCGCCGCGCAGGCGGCCAGGGACAGGTTGGAAATTTGCGTCGTCTTCTTCATGGTTTTTTGTCTCTCTCTCGTTCTCGGCTCTTGTTTTCTTCAGGGTTGATGAAAGCGGGGATGGAATGGAATGGGCGGTGGGGCTCCTCAGGGGTGGATGGGCAGGGCAGGGCTGCGCGCCGGCTCGGCGCGGTCAGGGGCTGTCGTTGTTGTGCAGGGGGCGGCCCGGGGCCGCAGGGTGCCGAAGTGCTCAGCGCCCGGTGGCTGCTGCCATCGGGGCGGGCAGATGTCTGACCTCACAAGGTCCCATGCCGGTCGGCGGCGCGCATTTTGGTGAGGTCATGGACGAAAGCTCCCAGGCAATGAGGCATGCGCTGGCGTATGCCGGTGCTTTCGGGGCAGGGCAGCAGCCTCAACGCGGCGATTTGTTGTATGTCATCGTACAACAAAATGCGGTGGTGTGGCTTCGGGTTATTACTGACGGCCCCGGCCCCGGCCCCGTGGGGCGGTGCCACGCAGGCGGTCAGTGGCCTGCGGAGGGCGCTGGGTTGGGCGTTGGAGTGCAGGGTGGGGGCGTGGGTCCCCGGGCGTCAGCCCGCCTCGGCCTGAGCGCGGCGGCGGCGCTCGCGGCTGTTGGCCAGGTGGGTGCGCATGGCGGCGCGCGCGCCATCGGGGTCCTGGCCGACGATGGCGTCGTAGATGCTTTCGTGCTCGCCGTTCACGCGCCGCAGGTACTGGCGCAGGTCGCTCTGGCTGTCGCCGGCCTCGAGCCGCGCACGCGGGATGATCATGCTGCCCAGCGTGCCCATGAGCTCCGCGAAATGGCTGTTCTGCGTGGCGCGCGCAATCTCCAGGTGGAACTGGAAGTCCGACGCCACCGCGTCGCGCCCTTCGTCCACGGCCTTGGTGACGGCGTCCAGCGCCACGCGCATGGCGGCGATGTTGGCGTCGGTGCGGCGCTGCGCGGCCAGCGCTGCAGCCTCGGTCTCTACGCCGATGCGCAGTTCCAGCACGGCGATCACGTCGCGCAGGGTGCTGAATTGGTCGGGCGTGATCTTGAAGCCCGGCGCCTGCCCCAGGCCCAGCACGAAGGTGCCGATGCCGTGGCGCGTTTCCACCAGGCCCGAGGCCTGCAGCTTGGAAATCGCCTCACGCACCACGGTGCGGCTGACCTCGAACTCCGCCATGATCGCCGCCTCCGTGGGCAGCTTGTCGCCCAGCGCCAGGCGCCCGTCGCGGATGCGGTCGCCCAGGGATTCAACCAGCTCCAGGGCCAGGGTGCGGGGCTTGCGGCGAAGGGCGATGGCGGTGTTCATTTCTCGGTGTTATCCCTATGTGATCGTGGGGCGCTTGGGAGTACATTGCATTCGCGTTGTACGACAACTGATGACGTGCAACAGAGCATACCGCCACTGTACCAAGAACCTCCTCGATTTCCATGCCTTGTCACCCGACACCGATCCGATTCAACCGCTTGCTGCTCACCGGTGCCGCCGGCGGTCTGGGCCGTGAGCTGCGCACCCGTCTGAAGGCCTATTGCACCAGCCTGCGCCTGTCCGACATCGCCGAACTGGGTGCCGAGGCCGCAGGCGAGGAAGTGCGCCCCGCCAAGCTGGAAGACGCCGCCGCCATCCACGACCTGCTGGCCGGCGTGGACGCCGTGGTGCACCTTGGTGGCGTGTCGACCGAGCAGCCTTGGGACGCCATCCTGCCAGCCAACATCGTCGGTGTGTACAACCTGTACGAGGCAGCCCGCAAGCAGGGCGTCAAGCGCGTGGTGTTCGCCAGCAGCAACCACGTCACCGGCTTCTACCGCCAGGACGAGGTCGTGGGCCTCAAGGACCCGGCCCGGCCCGACGGCCTGTACGGCCTGTCCAAGGCCTTCGGCGAAGACCTCTCGCGCTTTTATTTCGACCGCTACGGCATCGAGACCGTGTGCCTGCGCATCGGCTCCTCCTTTCCCGAGCCACGCAACCGCCGCATGCTGGCCACCTGGATGAGCTATGACGACCTGGAGCGCCTGGTCGTCGCCAGCCTCACGGCGCCCGTGGTGGGCCACAGCACCATCTACGGCATGGGCGACAACACCACCACCTGGTGGGACAACACGCTGGCGCGCCACATCGGCTACCGGCCGCAGGACAGCTCCGAGCCCTTCCGCGCCAAGGTGGAAGCCGCCGACCCCACGCCCGACATGAGCGACCCGGCCGTCATCTACCAGGGTGGCCCCTTCGTGCGCACCGGCCCGTTCGAGTGAGCACGACCGCCATGGAACTGCTGCTGCCCGACCACCGCGACCAGGTGGGCGAGAGCCCGCTGTGGTCTGCCACCGAACAGGCCCTGTATTGGGTGGACATCGAAGGCCGCGCGCTGCGCCGCCTTCGCTGGGCCGACCGCCAGTTGACCAGTTGGGCCGCGCCCGAGCGCCTGGCCTGCATCGCCCTGCATGCCGACGGCGGCCTCATCGCCGGCATGGACACGGGCCTCTTTCACCTGCGCCCGGCCGATGACGACACGCTGGCCTGCACCCTGGTGTCTACAGTGCAGCACCCGCAAGAGGGCATGCGTTTCAACGACGGCCGCTGCGACCGCCAGGGCCGCTTCTGGGCCGGCACCATGGTGCGCGACATGGCCCTGGCGCAGCCCGCCGGCGGCCTTTACCGCCAGGACGCGCGCGGCCTGTCGGTGCCCCAGGTCGAAGGCCTGGTCACGCAGAACGGCCTGGCCTTCAGTCCCGACGGCGCCACCATGTACCTGAGCGACAGCCACCCCAGCGTGCAGAAGATCTGGTCGCTGGACCTGCACGACGACGGCAGCCTGGGCCCGCGCCGCCTGTTCGCCGACATGCGCGAGCTGCCCGGCCGACCCGATGGCGCCGCCATCGACACCGACGGCTGCTACTGGATCTGCGGCAACGACGCCGGCATGGTGCACCGTTTCACACCCCAGGGTGTGCTCGACCGCTCGCTCAGCGTGCCGGTCAGCAAGCCCTCGATGTGCAGCTTCGGTGGGCCCGACCTCGACCTGCTGTTCATCACCTCCATCCGCCCCGGCCAGCCCCAGGGCAACGACGTTTTGCACGGCGGCGCGGTCTTCGTGACCCGCCCCGGCGCCCGCGGGCTCGCAGAAGCCCCGTACCGCACGGCCTGAAGACCGCAGCACCGCACACCCCTTTCAACCCTGGAGACAAACCACCATGAACGTTCCACACCTCATCGGCCGCGTGGCGCTGGCCGCCGGCATGCTGATCGGCAGCCTGGCCGCGCAGGCCACCGAATTTCGCTCGTCCGACATCCACCCTGAGGACTACCCCACCGTGCTGGCCGTGCGCCACATGGGTGAGACGCTGTCCAAGGCCACGGGCGGCAAGCACAGCATCAAGGTCTACGCCAAGGGCTCCCTGGGTATCGAGAAGGACACCATCGAGCAGACCAAGCTGGGTGCCATCGCCATGACGCGCGTGAACGTCGCGCCCATGAACAACATCTGCCCCGCCACCATGGTGCCCACCATGCCCTTCCTGTTCCGCGACAAGGAACACATGCGCAAGGTGCTGGATGGCACGATCGGCGACGAGATCCTGAAGGACTGCGAATCGCAGGGCTTCGTGGGCCTGGCCTTCTACGACAGCGGCGCGCGTTCGATCTACACCGTCAAGAAGCCGGTCAAGACCCTGGCCGACGTCAAGGGCCTGAAGGTGCGCGTGCAGCAGAGCGATCTGTGGGTGTCGCTGCTCGAAGCCATGGGCGCCAACGCCACCCCCATGCCTTTCGGCGAGGTCTACACCGCGCTCAAGACCGGCCTGGTGGACGCTGCCGAAAACAACTACCCCAGCTACGAGAGCTCGCGCCACTTCGAAGTGGCCAAGTATTTCAACAAGACCGAGCACTCCATGGCGCCCGAGATCCTGCTGTTCAGCAAGCGCGTGTGGGACACCCTGAGCGCCGATGAGCAAAAGGCCATCCGCGCCGCGGCCAAGGAGTCGGTGGGCTTCATGCGCAAGATCTGGGACGAGCGCGAAGAGAAATCCCTGGCCACCGTGAAGGCTGGCGGCGCGCAGATCGTGGAGATCGACAAGGCTGCATTCAAGACCGCCATGAAGCCGGTGTACGACAAGTTCCTGAAGGACCCCAAGCTGCAGGACATGGTCAAGCGCATCGACGCCGTGCAGTAAGAAAAAGCCAGAGTCTCCAGGGCCGGCGGCACAGAGAGCAGTCCGCCGCCTGCCCACTTCCAGTTGTTTTTGAATGTCCACTATGTACACGCGACTCTGCGCTTTCATTGCGCGCACCTGCCTTCAACTCGGGGTAGGGGGGCTCGTCCTGCTGGTTTGCGCGGTGCTCTACCAGGTCATCGGCCGCTATGTGTTCAACGACACACCCACCTGGGCCGAGAGCGGCGCGGTGCTGCTCGTGCTCTACGTGACCATGCTCGGCATGGCGGTGGGGGTGCGCGATGCAGGCCACATCGGCCTCGAATCCTTTCTGGTGCTGGCGCCCGACTGGCTGCGCACCAAGCTCGAACTGCTGATCCACGCGCTGGTACTGCTGTTCGGCGTGGTCATGGCCTGGAACTGCGGTGTGCTGGCCGAGTCGGTGGCGCCCTACAAGATCCCCACGCTCGGTATCTCCGAAGCCTTCAAGTACGTGCCGCCCGCCATGGCCGGCGTGCTGGTGGCCATGTTCTCGCTGGAGCACATCATCGCCATCCTGCGCGGCGTCGAGGTCGAACCCGCCTGGCACTAAGAGACTGGGAATCCTCGCCCATGCCCGCCTGTCCTCTGCACCCTAACGTCCTCATAAAGATTCCACCACCATGGCGTTGACCATCCTCTGCGTGACCTTCACGCTCCTGCTGCTGCTGGGCGTGCCCGTGGCCTTTTCGATCGGCCTGTCCTCGCTGGCCACCATCCTCTACGAAGGCCTGCCGCTGGCCGTGGGCTTCCAGCAGATGATTTCGGGTATGAACCCGTTCTCGTTCCTGGCGATTCCGTTCTTCATCTTTGCCGGCGAAATCATGATGTACGGCGGCATTGCCGACCGCATCGTCAACTTCGCCAAGAGCGTGGCGGGCCATGTGCGCGGCGGCCTGGGCATGAGCAACGTGCTCGCCTGCACGCTGTTCGGCGGCGTCTCGGGCTCGCCCGTGGCTGACGTGTCGGCCATGGGTGCCGTGCTCATCCCGCAGATGAAGAAAGAGGGCTACCACGCCGACTACGCGGTGAACGTGACCACCCACGCCTCGCTGGTGGGCGCGCTCATGCCCACCTCGCACAACCTCATCATCTTCACGCTGGCCGCTGGCGGCAAGGTGAGCATTGCCGCGCTGATCCTCGCTGGCATCGTGCCCGCGCTGCTGCTCACGGTCTGCAACCTGGCGGCCGCCTACCTCGTGGCCGTCAAGCGCGGCTACCCCGCCGGCACCTTCCCCGGCTGGGAGATCGTGTGGATCTCGTTCCGCGCCTCCGTACCCGGTCTGGCCGTTGTGGTCATCATCATCGCGGGCATTTTGTCGGGGGCCTTCACGGCCACCGAGTCGGCGTCCGTCGCGGTGCTGTGGGCGCTAGTACTCTCGGTCTTCGTCTACAAGAAGCTTACGCGCGAGCAGTTCCTCAAGGCAGCCTCCAAGGCCGTCAAGACCACGGGCACCGTGTTGCTGCTGATCGGCATCTCGTCGATGTTCGGCTACCTGATCGGCCTGTACGGCGTGGCCGAGCTCACCGGCGAGGCACTCAAGTCCATGAGCACCTCGCCCTGGGTCATCTTCCTGAGCGTGAACATCATTTTGTTCATTCTGGGCACCTTCCTGGACATGGCGGCCACCATCCTCATCTGCACGCCGATCTTTCTGCCCATCTGCCAGCAATTCGGCATGAGCACCGAGCAGTTCGGCATCGTGATCCTGATCAACTGCGCGCTGGGCCTGAACACGCCGCCCGTGGGCACCACGCAGTTCATCGGCTGCACCATCGGCGGCATCTCCGTGGGCGAGGTGATGAGAACCATCTGGCCGTTCTACAGCGCCCTGATCGTCGCGCTGATGCTGGTGACCTATGTGCCGCAGTTCTCCATGTGGCTGCCGGACCTGGTTCTCAAGGGTGGTGGGTGAAGCGCAGGGGGCCCGGCGGCGAGGCCGGGTCTCCTGCGTCTTTTTGTCCTCCACTGACCGATAGCATCCACGAGGCGCCTCCGGGCGCCTCTTGCCTTTTTGGGCGCCCCTGGGCGCCTCGTTTCCTTTTTTGACTGAGAGATTTCCGCATGGGGGCAGTTTCCCGATTTTCCGACCGCAGGGTCATCGTGGCCGTGGCACTGCTGTGCTGCCTGCTCTGGGGCAGTTCCTACCCCGCCATCAAGACCGGCTACGCCTGGTTCGGCATCGCCAAGAGCGACGTGCCGACCCAGCTCGTCTTTGCCGGCTGGCGCTTCGTCGGCGCGGGCCTGGTACTGCTGGCCTGGGCCCTGGCCAGCGGCCGCAAGGTGGTGGCCCTGGGCCCCGGCTCGGCGCGCCAGCTGGTGGTGCTGGGCCTGGCGCAGACCGCGCTGCAGTATGTGTTCTTCTACGTGGGCGTGGCGCACACCACCGGCGTCAAGGCCTCCATCATGAACGCCACGGGCACCTTCTTCAGCGTGCTGCTGGCGCACTGGGTCTACCACAACGACCGCCTGAGCCATGCAAAGCTCTGGGGCTGCCTGGTGGGCTTTGCCGGCGTCATGGTGGTCAACCTGGGGCGCGGCACGCTCGACCTCGATTTCACCCTGCTCGGCGAAGGTTTCGTGGTGCTCGCCGCCCTGGTGCTGGCCGCCGCCAGCATCTACGGCAAGCAGCTCTCGCAGCGCATGGACTCGGTCGTCATGACCGGCTGGCAACTGGCCATCGGCGGTGCGGCCCTGCTCGCCATGGGCTGGGGCGCGGGTGGGTCGCTGCACGGCTTCACCCCTGCATCCACCGCCTTGCTCGTGTACTTGGCCCTGCTGTCCTCGGCCGCCTTCTCGCTGTGGAGCCTGCTGCTCAAGCACAACCGCGTGAGCCAGGTCACCGTGTTCAACTTCACCGTGCCGGTGTTCGGCGCCGGCCTGTCGGCGGTGTTTCTGGGCGAGGCGCTGTGGGAGTGGAAGAATCTGGTGGCGCTGGTGCTGGTGTGCGTGGGCATCTGGCTGGTGACGCGCGATGCGCCTCCTGCCGGGAACAAATAGACTCGGCATATGGCCCACCTCCTTCTCCGCGAAGCATTCCAGCAGACCCTGCACGGCCAGCGTACCGACCTGTTCACCCTGCGGGGCGAGGGCGGGCTGCAGGTCGCCATCAGCAACTACGGCGCGCGGCTGGTGCAGATCGCCGTGCCCGACGGGCAGGGCGGGCTGGTGGATGTGGTGCTGGGCTACGACAGCCTGCAGGGCTATCTGGACGGGCAGCTCTCCATGGGCGCGCTCATCGGCCGCTGGGCCGGGAGGCTGCGCAGCGGGCAACTGGCCCTTCCCGGCGGCACATTGACCCTGCAGCTGCCCACCAACAGCGGCCCGCACCACCACCACGGCGGGCCGCGCGGCAGCCGCTTTCAGGTGTTTGCGGTGGACGAGGTGCAGGCCGATGGCATCACGCTGAGCCACGTGTTCCGCACTGACGACGATGGCGTGCCCGGCACGGTGCGGCTCACGCTGCGCATTGCCGTCACGCCCGACAATGCGCTGCAGATGGCCTGGACCGCCGAGGCCGTCGATGCGCCAACCATCGTCAACATCACCGGCCATGCCTTCTTCAACCTGGCCGGTGCTGGCAGCACGCACCGCCACCAGCTGCAGGTGCCGGCCAGCCGCTATGTGCCGCTGGCGCTGGACCTGTGCCCTCTGGGCCAGCTCGATGGTGTGCAGGGCACGGCGTTCGATTTCCGTGAACTGCGCACGGTGGGCGAGGCCATTGCACAGCACGGCGACCAGTTGGCCCTGGCCGGCGGGCTCGACCACTACCTGGTGCTCGACAGCGGGGTCTCGGCCCGCGCGCCGTTTGCCTTGCCGGCCGGCAGCCCCGGCCTGCGCCTGGCCGCGCGCCTGCGCGAGCCGGTGAGCGGCCGCAGCATGCAGGTGTGGAGCACGGCGCCCGGCGTGCAGGTGTACGCAGGCCACGGCCTCAAGGCCGACCCGGCACGCGACCTGGGGCGGGGCGGCGAAAAGGACCCGAATGGCTGGCTCTGGCAGCCCGGCGATGGCATCTGCCTGGAGCCCATGGAGTACCCCGACGCGCCCAACCACCCAGCCTTCCCCATGCGCTGGCTGGCGCCGGGCGAAGTGGAGCATGGGGCTATCGTGTACCGGTTTCTCTGAAGCGCGGGGCGGCGAAGACCGTGCCGTCCGCCTAAGTTTCGCCTAAGTGTCGGTGCCGACACTGCCTTCCATCACAGCAAATCTCTTGCTAGGAAAGGCAGACCACCATGAACACCTCCAGCTTTGTCGCATCCACCCCCCGCCGCCTGATCGCCGCGCTGGTGGCCGCAGGGGCCTTGGGCGCCGCGAGCGTCGGGCTCATCAGCGGGCACCAGGCGCGGGCCTCGGCACCTGCGCCCGCGCCCCTGGTGGCGCAGCAAGCCGCATTGCCTGCAGGAACGGCCCTGCCCAGCTTTGCGCAGATCACCGCGCAGAACGGGCCGGCCGTGGTCAACATCAGCGTGACAGGCAGCACCCGCGGCGCCCAGGCGGGCGGCGATGACGACGACGAGCGCCCCACGGCGCGCCAGCAGCGCCAGGCGCCCGGCATCGACCCCGATGACCCGTTCTACGAGTTCTTCCGCCGCTTCGGCGTGCCTGGCGCCGGCGGTGGCGGCGCGCAGCCCAATGTGCCCACGCATGGCCAGGGCTCGGGCTTCATCGTCAGCGCCGACGGCTTGGTGCTGACCAACGCCCACGTGGTCAAGGGCGCGAGCGAGGTGATGGTCAAGCTCACCGACCGGCGCGAGTTCCGCGCCAAGGTGCTGGGTTCGGACCCCAAGACCGACGTGGCCGTGCTCAAGATCGAGGCCAAGAACCTGCCCACGGTGCGCCTGGGCAGCACGCGTGACCTGCAGGTGGGCGAATGGGTGCTGGCCATCGGCTCGCCCTTCGGCTTCGAGAACAGCGTGACGGCCGGCGTGGTCAGCGCCAAGGGCCGTTCGCTGCCCGACGACAGCCTGGTGCCCTTCATCCAGACCGACGTGGCGGTGAACCCCGGCAACTCAGGTGGCCCGTTGTTCAATGGGCGTGGCGAGGTGGTGGGCATCAACTCGCAGATCTACAGCCGCTCGGGGGGCTACCAGGGCGTGTCGTTCGCCATCCCGATCGAGCTGGCCGACAAGATCAAGGAGCAGATCGTGGCCACCGGCAAGGTGCGCCATGCGCAGCTCGGCGTGGCCGTGCAGGAGGTGAACCAGGCGTTTGCCGAGTCCTTCCAGCTCGACAAGCCCGAGGGCGCGCTGGTGGCCAGCGTCACCAAGGACAGCCCGGCAGACAAGGCCGGGCTGCAGGCGGGCGACGTGATCCGCCAGGTGGACGGCCAGCCCATCGTGGCGTCGGGCGACCTGCCCGCCTGGGTGGGCCAGGCGCAGCCCGGGCAGAAGGCGCGTCTGTCGGTGTGGCGCCAGGGCAAGCCGGTGGAGCTGACCGTCACCCTGGGCGACGCCAGCGACAAGGGCAAGAATGCCCAGGCCAAGGCCGACGAGGCCGTGGGCAAGGGCCAACTGGGCCTGTCGCTGCGCCCGCTGGACCCCGATGAACGCCGCGAGGTGGGCGTGAAGGAGGGTCTGGTGATCGAGCAGGCCCGCGGCCCGGCCGCCGCCGCGGGTGTGCAGGCGGGCGACGTGCTGCTGGCCATCAACGGCGCGCCGGCCAAGGACATCGAGCAGGTGCGCGCGGCCATGGCCAAGGCGGGCAAGTCGGTCGCTCTCCTGATCGAGCGTAACGGCGACAAGATTTTTGTGCCGGTGCGGCTGGGCTGATCGTTCCGCCGTGAAAGGGGCTGCTTGGGCAGCCCCTTGTCATTCATTCGCTATGCTTGCCCCACCATGCGCCTGCTCCTCGTAGAAGACGACCCCATGATCGGCGAAGCCGTGCAGGACCTGCTGCGCGCCGAGCACTACGCCGTGGACTGGGTGCGCGATGGCGAGGCCGCCGACACGGCCCTGCGCGCCAACGCCTATGACCTGGTGATGCTCGACCTGGGCCTGCCCAAACGCGACGGCATCACCGTGCTGCGCGACCTGCGCACGCGCAAGGACCGCACGCCCGTGCTGGTGGCCACCGCGCGCGACGCCGTGGCCCAGCGCATCGAGGGGCTTGACGCCGGGGCCGACGACTATGTGCTCAAGCCCTATGACCTGGACGAACTGCTGGCCCGCATCCGCGCGCTGCTGCGCCGCGCTTCGGGCCGGGCCGAGCCGGTGTACGAGCACAAGGGCGTGAGCATCAACCCCAGCACGCGCGAGGCCAGCGTCAACGGCGTGCCCGTCGTGCTCTCGGGCCGTGAATGGGCCGTGCTGGAGCCCCTGCTCGCGCGCCCCGGCCTGGTGCTGTCGCGCCAGCAGCTCGAAGACAAGCTCTATGGCTGGGGCGACGAGGTCAGCAGCAATGCGGTGGAGGTGTATATCCACGGCCTGCGCAAGAAGCTCGGGCCCGACATCCTGCTCAACGTGCGCGGGGTGGGCTATTTGGTTCCGAAAGCATGACGACAACGCAGCCGAAGTCCTTGCGCACCACGCTGCAGTCCCTGCTGCCGCGCTCGCTGCGTGCGCAGTTGCTCATCTTTTTGCTCGCCGCCATCCTGCTCGCGGGCGCCGTGCAGGGCGTGCTGGCCTATCGCAGCGCGCTGGACGAGGCCGACTCGCTGTTCGACTACCACATGCAGCAGACTGCGCTGGCCCTGCGCGCGGGCCTGCCGCCCGACGCGCGCGACCTGGGCCAAGGCCTCTCGGGCGAGGACGAGAACCACGAGTTCATCGTGCAGGTGTGGACCAACGAGGGCCTGCGCATCTTTGAATCGGCCGTGGGCGCGGCGCTGCCGCAGATCGCGGTGCTGGGCTTTGCCAACGTGCAGGCGCGCGGCGGCACCTACCGCGTGTTCTCGCTGCAGACGCGCTCGCAGGTCATCCAGGTGGCGCAGAACATGGCTGTGCGCAGCGGCATGGCGCGCACCCTGGCGCTGCGCACGCTGGCGCCGCTGGCCGTAATGGCGCCACTGCTGGTGTTGGCCGTGTGGTGGGGCGTGAGCCGCTCGCTGGCCCCGGTGGAGCGCGTGCGCCGCCAGCTCGCGCGCCGCCAGGCCGACGACCTTTCGCCCGTGAGCGACGCCCAACTGCCCGACGAGGTGCAACCCCTGGTGACCGAGCTCAACCTGCTGTTCGAGCGGGTGCAGGGCGCCTTCGCCGCGCAGCAGCACTTCGTGGCCGATGCCGCGCACGAGCTGCGCTCGCCCCTGGCCGCGCTGCGCCTACAGCTGCAGGGCCTGCAGCGCGCCAGCGACGATGGGGCCCGCGCCGTGGCCGTAGAGCGCCTGTCCGCCGGCATCGACCGCGCCACGCGCCTGGTCGAGCAACTGCTCACCCTGGCCCGGCAAGAGGCCAGCGCCGCCGGCCCCACCCCCACCGAGGCCGTGGACCTGCGCGCCGTGGCCCAGCTCGCCCTGGCCGACGTGGCGCCTGCCGCGCAGGCCCGCGACATGGACATGGGCCTGCTCGAATCCGATGCCGCCCCGGTGCCCGGTCGCCCCGAGGCCCTGCGCATGCTGGTGCGCAACCTGCTCGACAACGCCGTGAAATACACCCCCCCAGGCGGCCAGGTGGACCTGCAGCTGCACCGCACGGCCGACAACGCCGTGGAGCTGGTGGTCGAAGACAGCGGCCCTGGCATCGCCCCCGAGCACCGCGAGCGCGTGATGCAGCGCTTCGTGCGCGAAGCCGCCGACAGCGCCCCCGGCAGCGGCCTGGGTCTCGCCATCGTGCAGGCTATTGCCCAGGCGCATGGCGCCAGCGTGGGGCTCGATGCATCGCCTCGGCTGGGCGGACTGCGGGTGACGGTGCGGTTTGCTGGGGTGGTCACAAGCGTCGCATAGGCAGCAACGGCGGCGGCATCCTGGCCGCACAATGCGCCTCAACATCAAGGGGGCTGCATCGTATGAACTTCATCGTGTTGGGCGCAGGTGCCATTGGCTGCTACGTGGGTGGGCGCCTGGCCGCGCAGGGGCAACGCGTCTGCCTGGTCGGCCGCCCCCACGCCATGGAGCCCCTGGCGCGTGAGGGCCTTACCATCACCGACCTCGACGGCTACCGCGCGCACGTGCCCGCCGCGCAGCTGCGCCTGGCCGGCACGCTGGCAGAGGCTGCGCCTGGCCCAGATACCGTGGTGCTGCTGTGCGTGAAAAGCGGTGCCACCGAAAGCGCCGCGCGCGAACTGGCCGCCGCGTGCGCGCCCGGCACGCCCGTCATCTCGCTGCAGAACGGCGTCGACAACGTGGCCCGCATCGCGGCCCAGGCCCCGGCGCTCAAGGCCCTGGCCGGCATGGTGCCCTACAACGTGGTGCTGCGCGGCGCCCAGGTGCACCGCGCCACGGCCGGAGCCATCCAGCTGCAGCGCGATGCCGCCACCGAGCCCGTGGCGGCAGTCTTCAACGCCGCCGGCCTGGCCACTGTTCTGCCTGACGACATTCGCGCCGTGCAGTGGGGCAAGCTGCTGCTCAACCTCAACAACCCGGTCAACGCCCTGTCCAACCTGCCCCTGCGCGACGAGCTGCTCGACCGCGACTGCCGCCAAGTCTTCGCCGCCCTGCAGACCGAGTCCCTGGGCGTGATGGAGCGCGCCGGCATTACCCCCGCCCAGGTCACCGCCGTATCGCCGCGCATGCTGCCCAGGGTCATGCGCCTGCCCAACTGGATCTTCACCCGCCTGGCCAAACGCATGCTGCAGATCGACGCGAGTGCCCGCTCCTCCATGTGGGACGACCTGGAGGCAGGCCGCGTGACCGAGATCGATGCGATCTGCGGCGCGGTGGTGCGGCTGGCGGCGCAGCATGGGGCGCCGGCGCCGCTCTGTGCGCGCATGTGCGAGCTGTTGTCGGGGCCGAGGCTGCGGTTGACGGGAGTGGAGATGAAGCGGGCGCTGCGGCTGGGGTGAGCCCTGCCCGGCAGGCGATGGGCCCGCTTGCCGCGCTGCGCTCCAGTCAGAGCGTTGTGCTGAAATGCATGCTGCCAGCACACCCCATTCCTGACCATGCGCAAATCCATACTCTTCGCCGCGACGCTTCTGGTGTCATCGCTACCCGCCCTTGCCGCGCCACCGCGCATGGACACGCTGGTGGTCGTCAGTCCATCAGACAACGGCGTGGCGCGCGCTTGTGCGCCTGACCAGCTCTGCGTCGAAATCGCTCCCTCCCAACCCGGCTGCGAAGGCCAATCGTGTACCACCGACGTGGGCCTGCAGTTGCCTGGCGGCAAACGTGAGCCGGCCCAGGTGGCCTATCGGATGGCTGGCTTGGCATCCTCTGGCGACAATGCGTCCGTGGAGCCGTGGCCCAGGATCATCCGCTTTGAGGGCGGCTTCCTGGCGGGAGTACAGGCGCGCGAGAGCACCATGTATTCCGGCGGTGGGGCCAGTGCAACCACGCTGCACCTCATCGCCTTTGTGCCGGGCCAGCCACCGTTCGAGGTGCTGAGCGTTACGCAAAGCGGCAGCGCGACGATCCGGGCGTGCTTCAGCGAGCGTGACATGAAGCAGCGCGCCGACGCCTGCCACGACGAGTACAGCTTCGATGCCACCCTCGCCCTGGCAGGCACATCCGCTGCGGGCATGCCGGTGCTGCGCTACCGCAGCAAGGCAACCTCTTTTCCGGGGCGCGTGTCGCGCTCCAAAGACTCGCTGGCGGCACGGCCTCTTCGGCAACGTGACCTTGTCACCGTGACCGATCCCCAATGCAGTTACCAGCGGGTGTACCGCTTTGCCCCGCAAGCCCGCGCTTACGTGCCGGATACCCCCGTGCCCGACTGCTCGAACTACACCGTGCCCTGACGCCCTGTGCGCGCGTTCACAGGCGGCTTGCGGGCCTGACTGCCAGCGCCACGATGGCGATACCGCCAGCTATGATCAACGCATCCTCGATCAGGCCGCTCTTCGTCTGGCCGATGTGTTTCATGGCGCTCTTTCTGGCATCGAGCGTGACGTAGGCCAGAGGCACCGCGGTAGCAACCGCTGCCAGCGCCCCGGCCTGCTCACGGCCGCGCGGTGCCAGTGCCGCGCCGGCAATGCCGGCACTCATCACCCGCGCCAGCAGGCCCAGGGCCACCGTCCTGTCAGGGGCCGTCTTCATCTTGTCGCCCGCCAGCTCTCCGGCCCCCATCGCGAGCGCGCCGTACTTGAACAAAGGCCGGTCCAGCAGTGCGAGCCTGCCAGGCGTGGAGTGGCCCAGCAGCCTCGCTGCCGACAGCGTGGCCATCGGTGTCATGGAGCGGGCGCTGGCAACCGCCCCAATGAGCGCGGACCAGAGCAGACTAGGCGTTTTCATGTGTTTCCCATCGGTGATGCAGATGGGTAATCGTCGGGGGTAACCGGCATTCCTGGGATTGCTTGAACTCGCTGACAGGCGTAGGACAGTCTCGCGCGTCGCTCTACGGCTGCCCACAAAAGCTACGATGGCGGCGAGAGGCCGACAGCATCCAACCAATCCATCCAAATTTTTGGCAACGGCTTGTCGATACCCAACCCCTTCGTTCGTCGTAGCAACAGGAGGCCGCAGAAACAGGGGCGCATGGCACGCACCGTGTGCCCCGTCTGCCCCCCCCCCAGCCCATCCACCAAGGAGCCAGCCCATGCCCGAGTCCAGCACCAACGCCAGCACCACCCCTGTCAAAGGTCCCGCCTCGTACTTCCCCTCCATCGAGGCCAAGTACGGCCAGCCCATCAGCCACTGGATGGACCTGCTACGCGCGGCGGGCGCGCTAAAGCACATGGAGTATGTGGCCCTGCTCAAGACCGACCACGGCCTGGGCCATGGGCATGCCAATGCGCTGGTGGCGGCGTACCTGGCGCGGGGCAAGTAGCGGGCCGCCAGGGAGGCTGGCTGCGCGCCTCCTTCGGCCATGCGCCGACGTGGTGGCCAGTGGTATGCATCGGCCCACTGTCGGGCCACGTGCGCAGCTTGGACGGGCCCTGCCCGCCGGCTGCCTTCTGCGCGGCGCGCACCGGCGGCCGCGCGCGCCGCAGCGGCAATGGACTGGACAGAATGTCCACTGCCAAGAGGCCGCGATTGCCTACCATCGGACCGGCTCCAGCGCGAAGCCCCGTTGCCTGCTTGATTGATGATTGATCTCTCTTGCATTCTGCGGGCCTGGGATGCGCCACCGTACCGGCCTTCCAGATGCTGGCCGCCACACACACCCGTCAATACGCGAAGGAACCCATGTCCATTTCCCTCTACCTGCTCATGCCCCTCAGCAAGCAGGCGTTCGAGAACCCGGCCAACACCCGGCGAGCCATCGATCTGCTGGTGCAGCAGGGCCTGGTGTCCCCTGACCAGACCACCGATGTCTGGAGCTATCCCTACGACAGCGAGGAAGATGAGCACGGCGAGGAGCAGCTGCCGCACGCCACGCTGGGGGCGCTGCGCGATGCGCTCGACGGTATCCGCACCGATGAGATCAACTTCGATGCTGGTTTCAGCCAGTACAGCTCGGAGCACAAGGACGGCGAGGGCCAGGGCAGGTTGCCGGGCATCAACGCGCTGACGCAGCAGCTGCAGGACCACATGGCCGCGTTCTGCGAGCAAAACGACATCGACTACACCCTGGACGTGTACGGGCACGTGAGCATCGGCTTCATGAGCGCAGAGGGCGAAGACGGCCTGGGCGAGATCCGCGGCATCGGCGTGTTCTGCGACGGCAATGTCGCGCCCTTCATGGAAGATGCCGGCTACCTCGAAGCCGCCAAGACGCTGGAGATCTATGCCTTGTTCGAGAAGCTCGCGGCCATCTATGGTGAAGCGCCGACCCTGCAGTTCCGGGGCTGATTCAAAGAACAAGGGTGCAGTGCGGTTACCGTCGAGTTCAGTGCAACGCCGAACCAGCCAAGGGCCTCACGCGCGCAAGTGCTGCTTTGCTCAAGACCGACAGTGGCTTGGCTAAAGGCAATTGGCCTGCGGCCCTGGGTGGCCGGGATGCGATGGAGGCCACTGGCGGATTCGCTGTCGATGCACAGGTCCCTCGTGCCTAAGTGGGTGTATCGCTGAAGGGCTCCGCTGCTACCTGGTGCTCGTCCTCGTAGACGATGTAGCCGGGCCGCTTGGTCTTTAGGACATCCACCGGCACATCATGCTCGGCAAGCAAAGCGGACATGCGCCGCATCTGGCGAATATGCTCCACCGCAGAGTCCTTGAACCAACTCAAGGCCACCTTCTTGGCGTGTGGCCGGGCAGCCCGCGCGAAGCTGCTTGGCTGCTTCAGGTGGTGGCGGAACCAGTCCCGCAACTCCATGTAGATGTCCTGATGATGGCCTTGCAGGCGGCCTTCGGACTCCAGATCTGCCAGAGCCTGGAACAGGCCCTGGCGTCTTCCAGAGTCGTCATCATTTTTGTGAACTACAAAACGCGTGAACATCGTTGCGCGATTGTGCGTTCGGCCGAAGTCGGTGCCCGGCCAAAGGCCGAAGTCGGATAAGCAACCGGGTGCCGCAAAGCGGGGTCTGCCGTGCTCTCCATGCCAGGCGTCCCCGTCCGCATCAGCATTCGCGCCCCCGCAACAGGGCCACCAACATGTGGGTGTTGCCTTCGTCCCGGCTCCCTCCATAGTCCACATGCTGCTGCAGAAGGCCGTGCCAGCGCCGTAGGAACGGGGTGTCGGCATTGCATTCGGCCCGGGCGGTCTGCCAGCGGTGTGCGCATCCCAGCAGTTCGGCTTCAATCTGCATCCGGGTGGCGAAGCACTCCGCGCACAGCACCCGGGCCTGCCAGATGTAGGCCTTTCGCACTTCGTAAGCCTCTCGCTGCTCCTGGCCCGTAAACACCGCCGCTTTCCTGCAGTGCCGGCAGGTGTAGTGGCGGTCGGTGTACTCGCGAGGGGGCGACTGGTAGGCATACGACTGCTTGCTGCTGTCGGACCAGTGTTCGGGTGAGGTGGGCACCGCCAAGATGTGCGGCGGTTGCTCTTTCTTTTCCATCAGATGGTGCTTCTATTTCTTTGGTTCAGGGCAGGTTAGCAGCTACAGCCCATTGCCCAAAGCCCTGTTGCGCGCCTACGCGCCTAGCTGCACCTCCAACGCGACAACTGCGCTGGTCAGCGCACAAGGGCTTAGATGTCGACAGCCCGGGCCGCCACTCAGGCGGCGCCTCCCTCACCCGTGCCCAACGGCACCTGCAACCCCGCCTTCAAACACCCCAGCGAGACCGAGGTGCGAAACCGCCGCACATTGTCGTCGCCCTCAAACAGGCGCCGCGTCAGCGCGTCGTAGTCCGCCATCGACGCAACGGTCACCACCAGCAGGTAGTCGGCTTCGCCGGTCACGCAGTAGCACTGCTGCACGGCGGCCTCGGTGGCGATGCGGGCGCGCAGCGGGGCGGTGCGGTCGGGGCGCTCGTTTTCCAGATGCACCTCGACCATGATGGTCAGGGGCAGGCCCACCTTCTCGGGGTCGATCACGGCCACGTTGGCGCGGATGACGCCGGTCTGCTCCAGACGCTGGATGCGCCGCTGCACCGCCGGCGCCGACAGGTGCACGGCCTGCGCGATGGCGCGCTGGGGCGTGGTGTTGTCGCGCTGCAGGATGTCGAGGATGGCCAGGTCGAAGGCGTCGAGGGCGGGTGAGGCGGGCATGGCATTCCTTCCTGCTGCGTGGGTGAGCGAAAGTTGCGTGGCGAAGCCCTAATTCGAGTCAAAAGCAAACCGCACTCGCACTATATTTTCAACCATGTCCTCTCTGTTGATCCGCTACCAGCGTTTTGTTCCCTTTCTCGCCGTGCTCGGCGCCGTCACGGCCCTGGGCATTGGCACCTCGTGGGCCAAGCACTACCTGTTTCCCCTGGTGGGCGCGCAGGGCACCACGGCCGTGCGCGTGGGCTTCTCGGCGCTGCTGCTCTTGCTGCTGTGGCGGCCCTGGCGCTGGCAGCTGTCGCGCAAAGACCTGCGCGCCATCGTGCTCTACGGTGCCATGCTGGGCGCCACCAACCTCACGTTCTACATGTCGCTGCGCACACTGCCCTTCGGGCTGGCCGTGGCCATCGAGTTCTCGGGCCCACTGCTCATGGCCGTGCTGTCCTCGCGCCGCGCCATCGACTTCGTCTGGGTGGCCCTGGCCGTGGTGGGCCTGGGCATGCTGCTGCCCCTGGGCATGAACGGCAGCACCCTCGACCCCACGGGCGTGGCCTATGCGCTGGCGGCCGCCACCTTCTGGGCCCTGTACATCGTGTTCGGCAAGCGCGTGGGGCATTTGCATGCCGGGCATTCCGTCTCGCTGGGCCTGCTCGCCGCAGCCGTGGTGGTGGTGCCCGTGGGCGTGGTGCATGCCGGCACTGCGCTGCTGTCGCCCTACGTGCTGTTGGTGGGCGTGGGCGTGGCGGCCGTGTCCAGCGCCATCCCCATCTCGCTGGAGATGATGGCCTTGAAGCGCCTGCCCAAGGAGGCCTTTGGCATCATGATCAGCATGGAACCCGCCGTGGCCGCCTTGCTGGCATTGGTGCTGCTGGGCGAGGTGCTGACCTTCAACCAGTGGCTGGCAATCTGCTTGATCATGTCGGCGTCGATGGGGACGGCCATGACGGCGCGGCGCGCCGAGCAGGGCAAGCTGCAGCCGGCGTAGTGGCGGGCCGGGTGACATCCTTTTCAGCCCTTCCGATTCTGCGGCCTGCCATACCCGTCACCCTGCGGCTTTTGGCCTACTTGGACTTCGCGCCATCCGTCCGGGTCGGTTCTCCGACAGGTGCCTGTAGGACAGCGGGGGCTGCAAGGCGTTGGCCTGCTGCCCCTCCCCGGGGCCCGTACTCCTACACCTTGCGCGCAAACATCTTGCCATAGTGGAGGTGCCGCTTTCATGGTGCGGTGCCACGTGGGCAGACGTGGCCGGATAGGCGCCCAGTATCTGCGGGGTACTCCAGCCGGCCTATCTTTTGCCCGCCCTTCGGGGCGGGCATTTTTTACCGGTTCGGCTGGCGGCTGTGGAGCCACGGCCTGCGGTTCAGATGCTGGGCGTGCTGCGAAGGCAGTCCGCAGCGAGGCGGGCAGGGGGAGACGTAGCCGACGGCGCCGTGCCTCCGGCATCTCCCCAGAGCCTGTGTCGCGCTTGCAAATTATTGATTTGCAAGGCCTGAGGTGGTCCCCTCGACAGGAATCGAACCTGTATCTAGCGCTTAGGAGGCACTCGTTCTATCCATTGAACTACGAGGAGGACGCAGCGGGCGATTGTAGGGGCTGCGCGGGTGCTCCTGCGGCAAGGCTGGGTTTTTGCGCTATGCACTGCCCCCGCATGCGGCTTTGTGTTTAGCCGCCTGGCTAGGCGGGAAGCCGCAGACAGTGCTGTAGCACGGCAAGGCGAACCAACGACGCCAAGTGGTTGAACGCAATGCCGCATCAGTCGTACTTCAGCGTATAGATGATGTCCACCGCACTCTGCGCCCCCGTCTGCCCGCGCAGGGTCAGGCGGCGCGACAGGTCATAAAAGATGTACAGCGTGCCCAGCGTGCCCGACAGGCTGCGCTCGTACGTCACATACAGGTCGGTGGACAGGCGCTTGCCGAAGGTCAGCGCCGCGCCGGTGGCGTCGTCGCCCGAACCCGGGCCCTTGAAGCCGATCTCGTCCAGGCCCAGGCGGCTGGCGACGTTGGCGGTGCCGCCGCCGCCCTTGCGGCCTAGCAGGGCCAGGGCGGCCTGCTGCAGCACGGCGGCTTCGGCGCCGCCGGCGGCGGCGTCGCGGCCCAGCACCACCCACGAGAGTTTTTCGGCGTCGGGCAGGTCGGGGTCCGAATACAGGCGCACGCGCGGCGCCAGGGCCGAGCCGCTGACCTGCACGCCGGCCCGCACGCTGATGTTGGGGCGCAGCGCCAAAATGTCGAGCGAGGGGTTGTTGTACGGGCCGCTGAAGCGGATGAGCCCCGTCTCCACGTCCAGCACCTGGCCCCAGGCGCGGTAGCGGCCCTGCTCGGTGCGCACCTCGCCGATCACGCGCGGGGGCGCGCCGGGCACGGAGCTGCTGCGGATGTCGAGTTCGCCTGTCAGGCGCGTGGTGATACCTTGGCCCTGCAGCGCGAAGTCGTTCCCCAGGTTCAGCGTGATGGCGATGTCGGGCGGCTTGGCTGTGGTGGGCGTGGTGCCGGTGGCGGGCTGCGCGGCGGCCTGCGTGGCCTTGGCCACTGCCTGGGCCTTGGCTTGGGCCTCGCGGTCCTTGGCGGCCGATCGCACCACCACGTCGCTGCCCAGGCTGGGCGCGGTCTCGTCGGGCAGGATGATGGTGGCGCGGTCAGTGGTCAACTGCCCGCGCACGCTGAACTGGCCCTGCTGCAGCTGCGCCTGTACCTTGCCCGACACGCTGACCTGCCGGTCGGCCCGGCCCAGCACCTGCAGGGCCTTGGCCTCGGCCTGAAAACTCATGGCCAGGCCTGACATGCCACTGTTGTTGTTGGCTGCCGCATCGCCCCAGGTCACGCGGCCGGTGCCGGTGAGGCTGCCACCGTCCTGCGGGGCGGCCGTGCGGTTGCCGCTATAGCCGGGGATGCGCGCCTTGCTGCCGCTACCGCCCTTCAGGCGAAACTCGGTGATATCGAGCTGGTTGCCGTTGAGCGCCGCACGCAGGCGCCCGCCCTGCAAATCCACCCCGTCGAGCACAGAGCGCACGGCCAGCTCGTCGGCCCCCAGCGTGCCGGCCCAGCGCGGCGCAGCGCGGGTGCCCGACAGGGTGGCGTTGGCATCGAGCGTGCCGCGCACGCGCCAGCCCGGCGGCGCCAGGGCCGACCACACGCCCACGTCGGGCAGGCGGGCGCGCAAGGTGCCTGCCAGGGGCGCATCGGGCGCCAGCGTGGTCTGGGCCAGGGTGCTGCCCAGGGTGAGGCGGGTGCTGGCCGTGGCGTCGACCTCGCCGGCGCGGTCGCTGGCCCACACCAGCTTGGCGCGCAGGGCATCGCCCTCAGCCTCCAGGCTCAGCTCGGCCTGGCGCACGCCGGCATTGCTGCCGCTGCCCGGCTCTTCGGTCACGGTGGCCTTGGGGCTGCCCGCGCCGGTGCCCTGGCCGCTGCTCTGCACGGTGGTGATGGCGGCCGAGTCCACCGCCAGAATGCGCAGGTCGCCCGAGGCGCGGCGCACGCTGGCGCTGGCGCGCAGCGGGCCGTTGCTGGTATCCACGTTCCACTGCCCGTCGAACACGATGTTGCCTGCCAGGCCCAGGCGGGCCAGCAGGGGCTGGGCGGGCTTGCCGGCGGCATCGCTGCCACCGCCAAACGCATCGACCCATGCCATGGGCAGGCCCTGCAGGCTGCCCTGCGTCTGCAGGCGCAGCGGGCTGCCGCCGCCACCGGCGTAGGTGATGGGCTGCCAGCGCAGCGTGGCGGTGCCCGGCACCGGCCCGGTGATGCGCGCATGGCCGGCCGATGCCTGCACCGACAGGGCGGCGCTGCCAGCGGCCGGGGCGGTGCCCGATGCCGCAGGCGCTGCGGGGGCCGGCGTGGCCGCGCCCATGCGCAGCTTCACGGTCACCGGCTCGGCCAACTGCACGGCCCAGGGGCCGGGCAGTTGCGTGTCCTGCGCTTGCAGGCGAAGCTCGGTCACCTGGGCTTGCCATTCGTTGGCGCCGCCCATGCCGCCCGACAGGCGCGTGCGCACCGTGGCGCGCTGCGTGCCGGTGCGGGCCTCGCCATCCAGCGCCAGCGTGGCCTGGGCCAGCGAGCCCGCCACCTCGGCATTCACGCCGCGCAGCTGGATCGCGGACATGGGGCTTGCACCCCCTGCAGTGCCCTTGCCCGGTGGCAGGGCCACGTCGAGCTGGGGTGCGTTCACGCGGGCCTGCAGGGTGAAATTGTTCGCGGCGTCCTTGCCGCCAGCGGGCAGGGCCTTGCCGGCAGCCAGGGCTTCGATCTGGCCCTGGGCCGTCTGCCAGCCCCCGGTCCAGCGCGCATTGATCTGCGCTTGGCCTTTAGCCGTGGCGCCCTTCATTGCATCGCCCAGGCCCGGCAGGCTGGCCAGCCAGGCCTGCGTGCGCTCGGCATCGCTCAGTTGCAGCTGCAGCTCGCCCGCGCCCTTGGTGGGTGCGATCTGGCCATTGGCGCTGGCCGTGGCGCCAGGCACCGTGGCGCGCAGCTGGCCCTGGGCCGATTGCTCGCCAATCGCCACGCGCAGCTGCGTGGCCTCGACCTTGGCCTGCAGGGCGTCGAGCAGCAGGCGGTCCAACTGCACCGTGCCGCCGCCCGCCTGCGCCAGGTACTGGCCCTGCGCGGTGAAGGTGTTGATGCGCAGCAGCGGGGCGCTTTTCTTGCCCGCGGCCTGCACGGGGGCTTGCGCAGGCGCAGCGCCCGTGGCGCGTATGTCTGCCGTAAAGCGCACGGCCTGGTCCGCCTGGCCCTGGGCCGTGATGCGCCCGCCCAGCGGTGCTGCGGCCAGCGCAGTGTGCAGCGAGTCAGGCCGCAGGTTGCGCAGCTCGGCCTGGCCTTCGGCCGCGCCGGTGGCGGGGGTGAACTGGCCCTTGAGGGCAATGGTGCCAGCCGCCTTGCCCGTGCCGATGGTGGCGGTGGCGGCGGGCACGTCCCAGCGCGCGCCGTCAAAGCCCGCGCGGGCCTGCAGTGCGGCCAGGGGCAGGTGCCTGGTGTCCCACGGGCCGGGCAGATCGTTGCGCAGGTCGGCCTCGATGTTCCAGCCCGTGCCGGCAAGTGAGGGCGCCGCTGCGGGCGAGGTGGGGGTGGATGCGGGTGCCGAAGGGGCGGGGGCCGCACTGGCAGCAGCAGTGGCCGCCACCGGGTCCACCTGCACCGTGCCATGCAGCAGCGTGCGTGGCGCCTGCGGCCACAGGGCCGCCAGGTCCAGTGCCTTGAGGGTGGCCTTCGCCTGCTTGAGCGGCTGGGGTGCCCAGGGGAGGATGGTGGCTTGCACGTCGGCCTGCATGGGCTCGGCAGGTGCGGCCGGTGCCTTGGCGTTGGCCGGGGCGCCCTTGCGGACGGGTGCAGTTGCAGGTGCGGCAGATGCTGCCGATGCCGCAGGCTGCGCAGCCGCACCCGCCACCGCCACCGGCTTCAACTGCGCCGCTGCTTGCAGCTGCGCCGCCGCCGTGGCCAGCGTGCCCTGCAGCGTGGCGTGCGCGCCCACCTGCAGCGGGTTGCCGCCGCCGGGGGGCGTGGTCTGCACCGTGCCGTCCACCGTGGCGTCGATGGCCATGGGGGCCTGGGCCTGCAGCTTCACGCGGGCGCTGTAGCGGCCCTGGGCCAGCTCCACGTTGTCAATCTTCAGGTGGTGCTCGCTGCCGTCGTAGCGGTAGTCACCGGCCAGGTTCTGGGCCTGCACGGCGGGCTTGCCGGCCAGGCTGATCTGCTGCTCGGGCGAGCCCGCCCACTCCAGGCTGTCCACCTTGAAGGGCACGGCCACCTGCACCGGCAGCACCAGCTGCTCCAGCGGTTTCAGGGGCTCGGTGCTGCTGGGCGCCGTGGCCTGGGGGGTGATGCGCACGCGCGCGGCATGTACCTCGCCCAACTCCACCTTGCGGCTGAGCAGCGGGGCCAGTTGCCAGCCGATGCGCGCGCCGTCCACCTCCACCACCATGGCAGGGCTGCTCCAGCGCAGCCAGCCAATGTTGCCGCCCGCGCGCAGCGATCCGCTCACGTCGCGGCTCTCCAGCTTCTGGTCCGCCGGCAAGTACTGCGCGGCCCGCGCCAGCGCCAGGGCCAGCGATGTGTTGCTGCCCGCCCACCACCACGCGCCCCCGCCCACGGCCAGCACCAGCGCCAGCAGGCCCAGCACCAGCCAGGCCAGCAGCCGCAGCCAGCTGCGGCGCCGGCGCGGCGGTGGCGGCGGTGCCGACGACCCGGCGCTGAAATCGGGCGAACGGTTGGCAGTGGCGGAGGAAGGCGGGTTGCGTGGGGACATCAATCAATCGGTCAGAGGATCAGGCGGGCGGTGAGGGGTAAAAAAAGACGAGGGTCCGGTCAGAAGCTGAAGCCCAGCCGCAGGTGCAGCCGCAGCTCCTTGGCCTGCACGCCATAGGCCAGGTCGGCCTGCAGCGGGCCCACGGGGCTGCGCCAGCGCACACCGGCACCCACGCCCACGCGCGGGTCCAGGTCACCCACCTTGTCGGCCACGGCGCCGGCATCCACGAACAGGGTGCTCTCCCAGTCCGTCATGCTGCCCTTGTAGACGATGGGGCGCTGCCACTCCAGGCTGCCCACGGCCATGTAGCGCCCGCCGTAGAGCTGGCCGTTGTCGGTGCGCGCACCGATCTTGCGGTAGCCATAGCCGCGCACCGTGGTGTCGCCACCGGTCAGGAAGAGTTGGGTCACCGGCAACTGCGCGCCCTCGCGCGCAAACACCGCGCCGCCCTCGGCCCGCACCGCCAGCCGCGCCGTGCGCGCGGCGCCGTCGTCAGCCTCCACCCGGCCCGCCGGGATGAAGGTCTGCCAGCGCAGCAGCGTGCGCACAAAGGGGTCGCGTTCGGGCGTGAGCGTGGTGCCCACGCCCAGCTCGGCCGCAATGCCGTGGCCCCGCGTGGGGGCGGTGTTGTTGTTGAAGTAGCGGCCCGTCCAGCCGTAGTTAATGCTCAGCGCCGTGCCCGAAGGCGGGGCGTTCAGCCCCTGGCTCTTGGCATAGTCGTACTGCAAGAAGTAATTGCGGTCGATGTTCTTGGTGCTCTTGCTGCGGCCGCCGCGCAGCCGGGCGCTGTTGGTCTCGTAGTCGCCCGTGTCTTCGCGCTGCACCTGGCCGCCGGCAAACCAGCGCCAGCCGTTCTCGCCGGGCAGGTCGGTCCACTCGGTGCTGAGCAGCTTGTTCTTGCGGTCGAGCGACAGTTTGCTCACCGCGCGCCAGCCCAGCAAGGGCATCTGGTTGTGGATGTGGTCAATCGTCAGCCGTGGCCCGCTATCGGTCGACAGGCCGGCACCAAACACCACCTTCTGCAACTGTGCCTCGCGCACCTGAGCCACCACCGGCACGGCCAGCGGGTCGGTGCCCTCGGTGTCCAGCGTCAAAAACACCGCGTCGTAGTACCCGCTGCTGGCCAGGCGCAGTTGCGCGTCCAGCAGCTCCGTCTCGTCGTAAATGGCGCCCGTGGGCAGGCGCGCCAGGCGGCGTGCGCCATCGGGGTCGTAGCGCTGGTTGCCGTCCACGCGCAGCGGGCCAAAGCGGTACAGCGGGCCCGTGTCATAGGCCACGCTCAGGTTCGCCTCGTGCTTGTCGGCATCCACCTCGGCACGGCTGTTGGTGATGCGCGCCGTGGGGTAGCGGCGCACCTGCAGCTGGCGCAGGCCATCGTTCTTGGCACCGTCCCACGCCGACTGGGTGAACGCCTTGCCCGGCGGTAGCCCCCAGCCGTTCTGCACGCGTCGCAACTGGCGCGCACGGCCCTCGCCATCCTGCGCGTTGCTGACCGCCTCGGCAAAGGTGATGTCGGCCTTGGCAATGTGGGTCTGCGGGCCCGGGTCCACTGTGATCACCACCGTGCGCGGCGCCAGCTTGGCATCGGGCGTCTCGGTCAGCTCGACCTTGATGGTGGGCGCAAAGTAGCCCAGCGTGCCCAGCAGCTCGCGCGCATTGGCATCGGCCGCGCCCAGCAGGCGCTGCAGCTCGCTGGCCTGCAGGTCGGGCAATTGGCGAAAGCGCTGCAGCTCCAGGTGACGCTCCAGCGTCTCGCGCACCGAGTCCGGCCCGCGCACCTCCACCGCAAACGAGGGGCTGCCGTCCGAGTCCGCCTCGATGGGGCTCGACGCCGCATCGCGTGGCGCCTCTTCACCCCCGCGCCCGGGCAGCAGGCTGCAGCCCTGCAGCAGCAACGACGAGGCGGCGCTGAAAAGCAGCAACGCCGACCATCGGGCCGGCGTTGAAAAAAGGGCAGTGTGCGAGAGGGGGCTACGGGACACGGCGGGCGGCTTCGGTTGGGATGGACGGGGGCATGGTACGGCACGGTGCACACACGGCAGGCACAGCGGCTCCAGGGGTGCGAGCGGTGCGCGAACAAGGTGTTATTGGCCTGCCAGCGATGCCACACTATCGCCGCAAAACCCGCGTTTCCTTGTAAGACAGATTCCCGCAGCGTATCGGGGTGTGTCCGGGGCGAGGGCGCCTCCTGGCAGCAACCGCCTGGGGCACATGCCCCATCAAATCACCACCCACAGCGCCACCCCCACCACCGCCCCCACCAGCAAGGCCGGCGCGGCCACCGACCAGTCCTGCGTGGACGGCACACTCGCCCCGAAGGCCGATGCCGCCAGCCAGGCATGCAGCCAGTACACCGCGCCCGACCCGGCCCCCGGCATGAAGGTGGTGGCCCACCAAAAGCTCAGCGGTGCCAGCGCAGCCGGTGCCAACGCAATCGGCAGCGAGCGAAAATACCCCGCCTGGAACCGCACCGACCCCAGGCGCCACCCGCCGTGCGTTCGCACCGGCACCAGGTTGGGCATGGTGGGCCGGGCCCCCAGCAACGCCGCCACGACCCAATGCATGGCCTCATGCAGCGCAGTGCCCGGCAGCACCGCTAGGCAGTACGACCACATGCCGATGTGCACACACAGGCGCTGGAAGACGAGGATGCCGGCGAGCACCAGCCAGTCCCCGGTCTCCAGGGCCTGCGCGCGCACGCTGGCCCAGGCCAGCGGGTGGGTGAGGGCGTCGGTGATCCAGGTGGTGCTGCTGCTGTCCATGCGGGGTCTGTCCGTCGTTCAAGTCGTGCGCTCGTTGAAGATGCGGGTGAGGCGGTGCCGAGGCTCCGGTACCGATGGGTCATTGTCATGAAGAAGCGCGCGGCGCACGTCGGACGGCATGCCTTGTGTGCCGCCGGCATGCATGCACGTATGCATGCATGCACGCCGGTCCCCGCCCACGCCCGGAGGCTATAGTTTGCCGGGCCGAAGCCAGCCGCCGGCTTTACCGCAAGGGACGACACACACCGTGGGACACCTGACCTTCAGCATCAACCTCACCCTGGACGGCTGCGTGGACCACCAGGAAGGCATTGTCGACGACGAGACGCACGCCTTCTTCACCCGACTCATGGACGCGCACTGCGCCATGCTGTGGGGCCGCGTCACCTACGAAATGATGGAAGGCTACTGGCCCGCGGTCGCCCGTGGCGAGGTGGCGGGCGCACCGCCAGCGCTGCGAGAATGGGCGGCCAAGCTGCATGCCAAGCCCAAGTACGTGGTGTCCGCCACGCGCCAGCACTTCCCCTGGGACCACAGCCACTTGGTCACTGGCGGCGACGGCCTGCGCGCAAACGTGCAGGCGCTCAAGGACGCCACGCCCAACGGCGTGCTGCTGGGGAGCGGCAAGCTGGCGACGGCGCTCGACCGGCTGGACCTGATTGACGAGTACCAACTGCTCGTGCACCCCCGCATCGCCGGCCACGGGCCCACGCTGTACCAAGGCGGGCTGCCCGCCACGCGGCGATTGGAGCTGGTCTCGTCAACGCCGCTGCGTTGCGGCGCGGTGGGCATGCACTACCGGCGGGTGGGCTGATGCGGGGATTGCCTGGGGCGGCCAGTGTTGGCTGGAAGCCACCATGCCAGCGTTTTGGCTGTTGCCGCGTGCGTAGGGCTTGTTCCGTGTTGCCTTCGCACCAGCCTATTCTTTCCCGGTGACCGAGAAGCCGTAGATCGTATCGATGACATTCTTCTTGATGGCTTGCCAGTCCGGCAGCAGCCCATGGCGGTAGGCTGCTTGTGGCCGATGGCAACAGTCATCCACTGTCCAGATAGCTCAATGGGTCCGAAAATGGAAGTAAGCGGCAGCGCCAAGCATCATCAAACCTGGCGATAAATTCCCCAACCATATGGATACCCGCGAGGTGGAGCGGCTCATGTAGCGGGACTCAGCCAACAGGTAGGCGTGCCCTTCAGGGGTGAGCAGCCACCGGATCATCACCCCGCCGCCGGCCAGACATCCCACACCAACGGCGCCAAGCAGCGCAATGAAAATACTGCCAGTGATGCTTGCCGCCGGCACGATGGCAAGCAAGGCCCCCAAGGCGGTAGCGGCGGCCTGCCGTTTTTCTGCGCGGGCAAAAGCGTCCATCGAAGCACTCCCGAAAAGTCCAACATAGGGAAGCCCATCGCACATGGTGCACCAAGGCTGGCCAAGAATCTCAGAGGGGCACTACATGGATGGCTGGACACCGTCCTGCTGCTCGCCATCCCTTTTGCCCCTGCGGAAAAACACCGCACGGATGGCAATGAAAACCCCCAGCAGCCCCAGAAGCACCCACGCGAAGACCAGGCCCCAGCCGTTCTGGATGGCCGTGTACTTCCTCTTCTTTTCTTCGTAGCCGAACCAGGTCTTCTCGGCGTTCGACAGCTCGTAGCACAGGTCGCCCCCGCCCTTTGACGCGGGCGCCATCAGCAGTGTCACCTGCTGGGTGCGCAGGTGCTCGGCGTACCGGGCGTTGGATTGCACATCGTTCTCGTCAAGGCAGTTGGATATGGACGACGAACCGAAGGCGCAACTGCATTTATGGACCACGCCGTCCGCACTGCGCACCCGGGTTGAATGCTGCCACCGCTTGTTCGGCCACACATCGTAGGGCGCCAACATCCGCCCCTCCACCCGGGTCAGCTGGTCCTTGGGGGGAATCTCCACCAGACTCGATTGCATGCCATAAACAATCTCGATCACCGCCAGCACAAAAAGAATGCACTGGATGCCGCCCACCAGGGGGAACACCAGCCAGCCCAACCAGCCCACCAGGCTGCCGATTTTGTCGAACACCTTCTGCACGCCTTGCCCCTCCCTTCAAGCGATTGTTGCAGCGCCCACCTATCCCCCTTCGGAATCCAGGGCCTGCCACACCTGCCGCCGCAGGCCCCGGGCCGGTGCTCGGTCAATAAACCGGCCAGGGCGCCGCGAGGTCCGGGCCCAGTTCCAGCACCTCGCGAAAGCGCCCCGCGCGCAGCATCTCGTCCACATCGCTGCCATAGCCGATGAACAGGCGCAGCCCCTCCAGGCCCGGGCCGTCCAGGCGCGGCAGCAGGGTCAGCGGCATGGACTGCGCCTCGCTACCGAGCTGCACATTGCTGGCCAGGGCCGGCACGGGCCAGCGCAGCGGGCCCCAGTGGCCCTGCGCGTCAAGCTGCACCCAGGTGCTGCCCTGGCCAGGCACGCCCATGGTGGCCAGGGCGTACAGGTTGGCGCCGGCGGGCGTGCCCGCGCTGCCGAACACATCGCCCTTGAAGGCCAGGCTGCGCGGGCTGCCCACCAGCTCCATGTTCACGCCAAACGGCGGGCGCCGGGCATCGGTGGTGCCGGCCGTGGCGGGCACATTGGGCGTGGCGGGGGCCAGGTCCAACTCGCCCCGGCCCGCCTCGCCCGCCACGGGCACGGGCTCGGGCTCGGTCGTGCTGGCGTAGGCGCCCGTGCCCAGTTGCCCGTAGCGGCCCTGGCCCAGGGCCCACACCGTGCCATCGGCCAAGCGCAGGTGCACCGAGCCGCCGCGCTGGTTGAAGATGCTGCTGAGCTGCTTGTCCTCGTCCATGCCCATCGACACCGCCGTGATGGGCGCGTGCATGCGTAGGCGCCGCCCTAGGTGGTTGTTGAACAGCTTGCCGTAGCACTGGGCCGTGCCGTCTTGCAGCACCGCGCAGGCGTTGAACTCGCCGCCGTGGATGGACACCGCCTTGCCCGGCATGGGCAGCACGATCGGCTCCTGCACCAGCCGGTCTGCCGAGGCCAACCCGTCGCTGTCCTGCCCGGCAATGCCGTTGTTGCTGCGCCATCCCCAGAACCACACCGTGCCCGTTGCGTCCAGCGCGTACGAGGCGCCACGGGCGTCATCGACCGTGGCCACCTGCACGATTGTGCTGGGCAGGCCCAGCACCTTGCGCGGCGTGTACAGCCATGCAATCGCCTCCGGACTGAATGCGGGGACGCCTGGCGGCAGGTAGCCCGCGCCGCCATTGCTGCCAATCCGCCATACCGAGCCATCCGCCCCCAGGATGAGCCCGCGCCCATTGCCGCCCACCGCCACGTCGCGCGCCAGCGGCATGCCCGACGATTCGCCCACAATGACCGGGCGGTTGTGGGTTGCGGGGTACACGCCCCAGCCGCCCGAGCTCCACACCTTGCCATCGGCGTCCACCGCCAGCCACTGGCCCAGTGCCGTGGCCAGCTTCCGGATGGGGGTGGGCAGTGCAACGGGCGTGGGCACCTGCGGGGGAAGGGCGGCCACGTAGTTCGCGCTGGGGTCGTACAGCGCGGCGCCCCGGCCCCAGGCGAAGATGCGCCCGTCCCGCAGCAGCGCATGGCTGCCCGTGCCGCTGGCATGCACGCTGATCGCGGGCGCGGGCAGGGCCACCCTGCGCGGGGTGGCCGACGACTCCAGCTCCGTGGGCGGCGTGGCCAGGTGCCCCGACGTGTTGGAGCCCAGCGCGTGCAGCTTGCCATCGCGCGTGATGTACATGACCACCGAGGCCAAGCCCAGCGACTCTGTGCCGGAGCCGCTGGCATCCACCACGTTGGTGGCCAGCTTCTCCAGCGAAACCTGCCAGCCCGGTGTTTCGTTCGGGTTCACATAGCGCCAGCGCCACAGGTCGCCCTCGGCCGTCAGGCCCAGGTAGCCATCGCCGCCGCTCACAGTCGTCTTGATCTGCACGCCGTTGCGCACCAGGTCAGGGTGCATCGAGTAGCGGTAGGGGTCGAAGGGGTCGTACCCAGGGGTGGTACTGGCGGCCTGCCGCACGGGCGGGCAATCGGTCTTTTGCGGAGGCGGCAGCGACGTCTGGCTGCGGTACACCGGGTCGGTGCCCCAAGTCCACCGCGTGCCATCGGCCGCCTTGCCCATGATGCGCGAGGCGGGCACCTCCCGCGGCACATAGCCGTTGCGGTCCGCCACCGGTGCCGACGCAGCCACCGTCAAATCCACCAGCGGCGGCACATCGCGCATCGCCACCGGCTGCGCCGTGTAGGCCGCCGATGCGGCGCACGCCACCCCCTCGCCCCACGACCAGACCACGCCCTGCTCGTCCAGCGCCACCGTGGTGCGCGCACTGTGCAGAATGCGCACCAGCCGCGCCGGCACCCGCGCAGAAGCCCGCTCGGGCACGGTCGCATCCACCCCCGTGGGCAATGGCCCCCACCACCAGGGCTGGCCGTCCTTGTCGATCAGGAACGAAGGCGCCCACTCCCCACCGTTGGCGATGAAGGTCGCCCCGCGAAAGATGATTTGCGGCGTGGGCCGGTCTGCCCGTGTGCCATCGCCCAGCTCGCCTCGCAGGTTGGTGCCCCAGCTCCACACATTGCCGTCGGCATCCAGCACCAGCGCCGTGGTGCGGCTGGTGCGCACCATGGTCGCCTTGGCCGGCAGCGCTATCTCGCGCGCCATGGCGGCATACACCGTGCGCCCCAGGCCAGCACGCTGCCATCGGCCTGCAGGGCCAGACCGTGGCGGGCGCCGGTGGCGATGGTTTGGGCGTGGGTGGGTGCGAGGAGCAGGGTGGCTGCGCAGAGCAGGAACGCGAGTGCGAGCAAGTGCTGCCGCCACCAATGTCCCCCGGCCTTCTGGTGACTGCCTTGGATTGCGCGGGTGGTGCTTGTCGTCATGGCCTCGCCTCTCAATCTATCTTGTGGGGCCATTGTGACGGGACGGGCCAATCGGGGCGGGTGATAGCCGTCACATGCGAATGCCCATTGCTTGCTGGCGCGCAAATGTGGTTTTTGCCAGCGTGCCAGGCGGACGCGGCGGGGGCTGCGGGCAGCTTTTGGAGCGGCTTGGGGCATATCCGAGTGCAGCTTCACCGCCAGGCCTCCGTCTCGATTGAAAAAAACGAGAGGGCGGTCTCGCCCAGCCGACCACATTCGTGGCGCAAGCGGCACCTCTTCAAGTGCTCAAACCCGCTCACTTCCACCGCAGCTACATAGTGTCCTTCAGCCCCTTGAGCGACACGGGTAAATGCAGTTGTCGAGCATCTCTGACTGCAGGGTGCCCGCAGATGACCCCAACATGACAGATCAATCAACTGAAGCCTGCATGAACACCACCGAACCAAGTCAGGCTTCACGCGAAGTCCCGCCGAGTGTTCCAAAGCCGAACATCCTCGGCGACCTCTCCCTGGGGCTTCTCAAGTGTAGAGTGTCCCGGCGCGACGAAGCTCAACGTATTGGACCGTGACGAACCTGGAGATGGCGGCGACGAAGTCTTGTACGAGCCGGTCGTCTAGTAAAAAATCTTTTAAGGCGAAGCCGCTCTTAAGCATGTCAAAGCGTGGCAACGGTGTGTCGAGTGCCGCACCCGACAGATGTACAAGATTGTTTCGAATCGCCTGCAGTACCTCGTCGAAGTCCAAAGCGAGATCCTCAGCGGTGACACAGGCTATTTGGTTCCGGGCGATGTCCAGCGCCGCGCCGAGACCACTGACCGTTTGGACGCCGGGCGTTTCCACCGTCGTGGTTGTCCAATGCGCGAGGAGTGGATCCGGCGCGACGATATTGATATCGATGCGTGTTCCGCTTGAGTTTTTGGGTACACGTTTCAGTTTTATCTCAGCTGGTGCGCCGGCAAACGAGGTGCCGAAATCGGCGGGACTTAGTGGCATCGCGTCATGGAGCTTTAGGATATAGGTGCCAGATGCGGAGTCCGCTGTGACCTGCGCGCGACTGTAGGCGTAGACATCTTTGGATGACGCGCCATGCGCAAAAGAATAGCCATGGCTTGACAGGACGTCGCGCAGTGTCGCCTCGGCCGCGATTGACAGCAACGCCACGGCGGCATCGTTGCGTTTCTGTCGTCGAGCCGTCGCGGCGCTTGAGAGATAGTTGACGACATACGGCGGCACTATGGTGCCCCAAGAGCGAGCGAACCACTCGCAACTCATGCGCGTCTCCGGCCCGCCGTTTGGCAGGCGAACAGGCCATTCCACGATCCAACGCATGTCCTTGGAAAGCGAGATCGTCTCGTCGGGCTGTTCGGTCTCGATGCGCAACAAATTCAGCAGATCCTGTGGTCGGTAGCCCGGCACGCCGCCCTGCGTGTCGACGTCGCAGTAGACTTCCTCGAACAGTCGCAGTGCGATTTCCAGGCCTCGCAGCATCATCGGCGATTGCAAAATTCGCGCGATCTCGTTTCTTTTGCGACTGAATTCGGTGGGACCGCTCGGTGCAGCGACGTGCGACGGCGTGCCAGCAGTCAACCGCGCCATGGCATCGAACAGCAGGTGTTGCGAGCCACCCAGAAGGTTGAGCACAGCATCGAGCGTTTGCTCCAACACCTGGCCGCTCACGTGAATGGGGTACTTCATGCGGTCTCTCCGAGGTCGAGATTGCGCATCAGGGCCGACAGTTCCTGCACTTTTTGTCGAAGCGAATTTTCGAAAGCATCGCGTTCATCTTTGATGAGGGCAACGCGACGCACGATCTCAGCCTGGATATCCCGAGGAGGCACGGGAATCAAAACCTGCTTCAAGACCACCGATCCCAACGTGGCCATTACGCTTCCGCCAGCACCCGCGATCAAGGCCTCATGCACGTAGCGACTGTTGATTGCGATCACTAGGTACTCTGGAAGCACGAGCGCATTGTGGACGCGGATGCGGAATATATGACGGTTGATGGCAAACCGACCACTTTCTATGAGTGCTGCTGCGCCCAAAAAGGTGCTCAGTCCATTCAGCACGATGTCGCCTTCACTGGCTACCGCATCGGGATACCGCTTCACCTCGGCGTCGTCCGCCCGGTCCCGCGGATCCAGTTGTATCTCCAGTGGACGTACAGCACCTGGCCCAATGAACACAACATCACCGGCGGACTCTGAGCGACGAATGGCGCGGCCTTTTGTCACGAGGGCAAGGTTTGCCAGCGGATGATGCTCGAAGGAGGAGAGAGGGAGCTGCCGTTGCGCTTGGTGCGCAAGATACGATCCGGCGCTCAGCACGCCTTGCGCGGGAATCGCCGTCGCGGTTAGGCCGAGGTCGTCGCTACTCCCGATGTCATGATTTCGCATCCATGACCCGAATCGCTGCAACACATGAGGAAGCCCGGGCAATGACGTACAGTCGAAGCTTTCTTGCCGCTGGCGATTCTGGGCGTTTGCGAAGAACAGTGCATCACTTGAGTGCGCGGACTTGTCGAGCACGACGATGCTTGCTGCAACGCTCGAATCTGGCTGGAAGGTGCCGACGTCAAGCACCGCTTGCAGCCCGTTACGCAACATAAGTTCCCGTATCGACGACCTGCCCAGATTTCGCAGCGGACCGTTCGGCAGCAGGGCGACGATACGGCCCTTAGGTGACAGATGCTCCAGCGCGTGGTGAAGGTAAGCCTCTTCGCTCGACAACATTCCGCCTCGCCGGTCTATGAATCGCTCTTGCCGGACGGTCAGTCCGAAGGGTGGTGCTACGAGGATGCGGTCGAACACATCGTCCAGAGGGTGCACTTGTCGCGGAAAATCGAGGGGATCGCCGATCAAGATAGAGGGCAGTTCGGGCCCCAGCACTAACTGCTGCACAGAGGCCCACATAGCATCGGTCGCATGTCGAGCGAGCAGCTTCATATGCGAGGGCTGTGTGGTTCCAGCTAGGCGGACGGCGGCTGATAGGTTGCCCAAGCCGCAATGAAGGTCGAGCACTCGGTCGTTACGACCGATATCTGCAAGACGCACGATAAGGTCCGAGATCCAGCGCGGTAGCCGGGCGGCGCCCGATGACGTGGGATAGCGGCTCAGGATATCGTCGAGTAATGGCAAAGCGTCAGAGGGCGCGAGCTTGTCCAGTGCTGAGCCCTCAAGCAAGTCGAGCACCTCTTCGTAGGAGCGCGGCGAGGTCAGATCCTGCCTCGTGACGAAGGAGAGCGTTTCTATGAATCCAGTGTCCGAGGTATCCGACGATTTCGACCGGCCTGTAGCGAACGCCTCCTGGGAGGCGGCGCTGCCGACTAGCAGCTCGCAAAAAATCTCGCGGCCGCGTCGCCGCTGCAGGTGAGCGAAGAGGACGAGAACCATTGCCTCGGGTGACCATCGTTGCTGGCGCGATTGCTCCAGCATGCTGCGCAAAGTGCGTTTAACACTTGCTATCCGGCTGGCGCGCGACTCACGGTCGGAACCTTCATCGATCAGGTCGCGATAGGTTTTTGGCAATGCCAGCGGCAAGGGTCGACCTGATTCGTCGGTCTCGAACCAGAGCATCTGCTGGCCATCGGACACCAGAAAGAGACGCGCCCCGACTTCGATTGCTGCGAATTGGACCTGACGGATCAGGGCATCGAACGGAAGCAATTTGGAGTCTCCCGGCAGCGTGTCCAGGCGCTTGGCTTCGCACACGATACGAACGCGACCGTCGAGCACTACGACCAGGTCGAGGCGTACGTTGCGACTAGTCTGGTATCCCCTTTGAATCCACTCCGTGGGGAATCCGAGTTCGCGCGTCAGGTGGGCCTGGATCCGCTGCACCGCCTGGTTTTCGTTCATCTTGCTTGTCCTCCCGTTGTCATTGTGGCGATTGTCCTGCAATGATTGCCCGAGGCACGGGAGAACAGCTGGCACTACGGGCTAGACTTTCGCTATCGGCCAAAAGCAGCCGGTGGTGCCAATGAAAGCCGACGCTCAACGTCGGAGTTGACCGGCGACCGACGGAAAGGACCGGTGCGAAGCTAAAAGCCGCCGCTGGACATCCGCATCCAACGACTTGGTGGATTTCAGGGCGCAGCCTTCGGCAAGAAGAGTGAGCCCAAGCCGACCTTGTTCTTGAACTGCCAAGCGAGTTGCTGTCCCAACCCATGAGCGTCTGGGTAGATGTGCCAGTGATCTATGCCGTACTTGAACAAGCGGCGGCGGAAGTCCTTCACCTTCGATCCCGGGATAAGAATGCTTTTCAACCCACTGGGATGAAAGATCTTGGTCGGGTCAGGGTGGATAGTGAAAACTCCCCGTTGCGCGCGGATACGGTCAAATGCTAGCGGCGCCGTGAAACGACCGGCCTGCTTATTCTTGAAGGGACTAGTATTCCGATGGTCGACCTCGTGGATGTAGCGGGAGTACTTCACCGCATACACCACTCGGTCTGAGTCGCCGTCAGACTCTAGTGCGAAGTAGAGGGCGACCAAGGGATTTACTGACCAGTCCAACAGTCGGGTAGGAACGCCAATATGTTGGGCGTACGCGAGCCAGTCCCAATCGTCAAAACGAGGGTCGGTGATCAAAGCGATAGCCCTGTTCTTAAACTCCTCAAACAGGCGCATCTCTTGGGCGAGCTTGTAATGCCCGTATACCATTTCGCGACCGATACTCGGCAATAGGTAGTGTTTCGGAGATGAAACGCCTCGAAAGATCCAGCCGGAGTCATGCATCCCTTCCAGCTTTTCGTGGAGTGTCTTCCAGTCAGCTATGTGCACATGCCCTTTGTCTACCGCAGCCTTAATGGCGGCCTGCGAGAGCTCGTCGTTTTTCTTTGTTGCCACTGCACTTCCTCCCTGATGTCTAACAAAATTTAGACCGCAAAGCCTGCAGGATAAGCGGGATCGCGCGAAATATTGGCTTGCGTCTGAACATCCAAATACGAAAATCCGCGCAATTCGGCAAAGTCAATTCAGCAAACTATAGCGTGACAGCAGACAGGGACCGAGTCCACCGACACGCAGAGGGCCATTCTTCAAGACGAGCCCCGATGACGCAGGGCGGTGCCCATCTTGTTTCATTGTTGAACGCCCATGTCCATGCCCATGCCCATCCGCACTGCCACCCCCGACGACGCAGCCTCCATCGGCGCCATCCGCGTGGCGGCCTGGCAGGCGGCCTATCGCGGTGCCATGCCGAATGCGTACCTCGATGCGCTGGACCCTGGTGCGAACCTGGAGTGGCTGCGTGCGGCGCTGGGTGCAGAGCCGGCGCCCTTCACGCTGCGCGTGGCGGATTGGGAGGGGCGGCCCATGGCGTTTTCCATCGTGGGCAAGCCGCGGTATGCGGTGGCGGACCCTGAATCCACCATGGAGCTGTGGGCGCTGAATGTGCACCCCCAGCACTGGCGCAGGGGCGCGGGTCAGCAGCTGGTGCAGCAGGCGCTGGTGGATGCGCGGGCGCAGGGGCTCGCCGCGATCGAGCTGTGGTGCATTCACAGCAACACGGCCGCGCGGCGCCTTTACGAGGCGTGTGGGTTTCGCGCCAGCGGTGCAGCGCGCACCACCAGCCATCTCACAAGCCATCCGCTGCAGGAGGTGGCGTACCGCCGCGCAGTTTGACCCTTGGAGCGGGAAGGCGCGCGTTCATTGCACAGGTTGAGCGCCACCAAACCTCAGGCGCCACAGTAGGCGCAGCAAGCCCGGCGCCCCACTTCCCCATGACAACGATGAGTACCACCACCACCCCCACCACCCCCATCCGCCTCACCCAGTTCTCCCACGGCGGCGGCTGTGGCTGCAAGATCGCGCCGGGCGTGCTCTCCGAGATCCTGCGTGGCAGCGGGGCGGCGGGCATGGTGTTGCCCCAGGAGCTGCTGGTGGGCATCGAGACGGCCGACGATGCTGCGGTGTACCAGCTCAACGGCGAGCAGGCGCTCATTGCCACCACCGATTTCTTCATGCCCATCGTGGACGATCCGTTCGACTTTGGGCGCATTGCGGCGACCAATGCCATCAGCGATGTGTATGCCATGGGCGGGCGCCCATCATGGCGCTGGCCATTGTGGCCATGCCGGTCAACCAGTTGCCGGTGGAGGTCATCGGGCGCGTGCTCGAAGGCGGGCAGGCCGTGTGCCGCGCGGCGGGCATCCCCATTGCCGGGGGCCACACCATCGACTCGGTGGAGCCCATCTACGGCCTGGTGGTGCTGGGCCTGGTGCACCCCGCGCGCGTGCGCCGCAACCGCGATGCGCGCGCCGGCGATGTGCTGGTGCTGGGCAAGCCGCTGGGCGTGGGCGTGCTGTCCGCTGCGCTCAAGAAGGGTTTGCTCGACGATGCCGGCTACGCCTGCCTGGTGGACACCACCACGCGCCTGAATACCCCCGGCATCGCGCTGGCCGACCTGGACGGCGTGCATGCGCTGACCGATGTGACCGGCTTCGGCATTGCCGGCCACACGCTGGAGATGGCGCGCGGCGCCGGCAACCTGCAGGCGGTGCTGGAGTGGCAGCGCCTGCCGCTGCTGCCGGGCGTGCAGGACTGGGCCGCGCAGGGCACCGTCACCGGCGCATCGCACCGCAACTGGGAGGGCTATGGCGCCGAGGTGGCCCTGGCCCCCGGCCTGCCCGCGCACGCCCAGGCGCTGCTCACCGACCCGCAGACCAGCGGCGGCCTGCTGGTGAGCTGCGCGCCGCAGGCGGTCGATGCGGTGCTGCGCACCTTCCGCGAGCAGGGCTTTGCCGATGCCGCGGTGGTGGGGCGCATGGAGGCACTGGCCACCGGGGACTCCACCACCACCCGCCTCACGGTAGCGCCATGAAGGAGCCCACGCGCGTGCACGACCGGCACGCCTTCGACACGCTGATCGACGGGCGCAGCCCGGCCGAGTTCGCCATCGACCACATTCCCGGCGCCATCAACCTGCCGGTGCTGGACAACGAGGAGCGCCGCATCGTGGGCACCCTGTACAAGCAGGTGGGCGCCTTCGAGGCGCGGCGCGTGGGCGGGGCCATGGTGGCCGCCAACCTGGCGCGCCACCTGCAGGGCCCGCTGGCCGACAAGCCGCCCGGCTGGAAGCCGCTGGTCTACTGCTGGCGCGGCGGCCTGCGCAGCGGCTCCATGACCACCTGGCTGCGCCTGGTGGGGTGGGATGCACAGCAACTGGCGGGCGGCTACAAGGCCTGGCGGCGCCATGTCATCGACACCATCGCGCAGCGCGCGCCCATGCTGCCCCTGGTGGTGGTGTGCGGCGCCACCGGCAGCGCCAAGACACGGCTGCTGCACACCCTGGCGGCCCAGGGCCAGCAGGTGCTGGACCTGGAGGCCCTGGCCCGGCACAAGGGCTCGCTGCTGGGTGCGCTGCCGGGGGTGGAGCAGCCCTCGCAGACCGTGTTCGAGACCGCCATTGCCAGCGTGCTGGAGCGCGTGGACGCCACGCGAGCGCTGTATGTGGAGGGCGAAGGCCGGCGCATCGGCCGGCTCACTTTGCCCACGCCGCTGGCCGAGCGCATGCGCGCCAGCCCCTGCATCGAGCTGCAGGCCAGCACCGCCGCGCGCGTGGAGTACCTGCTGCGCGACTACGCCTACCTGGGCGATCGCCCGCAGTGGCTGGCGGACCAGCTCGATCCGCTCAAGCCCCTGCACGGCAACGCCACCATTGCCGCCATGGCAGGCCATGGCCCACGCGCGCCAGCTGCCCCAGCTGTTCGAGGCGCTGGCCACGCTGCACTACGACCCCTCGTATGCGCGGTCGCAACGGGCGTACTTCAAGGCCTGGGCAGGCCGGCAGGTGGTGGTGGCCGACGACCTGAGCGCACAGGGCATCGAGGTGCTGGCGCAGCGGGTGGCGGCACTGCCCGTTGGGACGGCCGCGGCTACCGCCCGAGCGCAAGGCGGGTAGGGCAGGGCCGGCGCCCCCGCCCCTCACTTCGATAGCAGGCGCATCGTCTCTTCCAACCCCTTCAACGACAACGGATACATCCGATTCCCCACCAGCTGCTGGATGATGCTGATGCTCTGCCGGTACTGCCACACGCCCTGGGGCTCGGGGTTGATCCAGGCGAACTTGGGAAAAGCGTGGGTCAGGCGCTGGATCCATTCGGCGCCGGGTTCTTCGTTGTTGTACTCCACGCTGCCGCCGGGCTGCAAAATCTCATACGGGCTCATGGTGGCGTCGCCCACGAAGATGAGTTTGTAGTCCTTGTTGTACTTGCGAATAATGTCCCAGGTGGGGAACTTCTCGGCAAAGCGGCGGCGGTTGTTCTTCCACATGAAGTCGTACACGCAGTTGTGGAAGTAATAGAACTCCAGGTGCTTGAACTCGGTCTTCACGGCGCTGAAAAGCTCTTCCACGCGCTGGATGTGTTCGTCCATGGTGCCGCCCACGTCCATCAGCAGCAGCACCTTCACGTTGTTGTGGCGCTCGGGCACCATTTTGATGTCGAGGTAGCCGGCGTTGGCCGCGGTGCTGCGAATGGTGTCGGGCAGGTCCAGTTCCAGGTCGTTGCCTTCGCGCGCAAACTTGCGCAGGCGGCGCAGGGCGACCTTGATGTTGCGCGTGCCCAGCTCCTGCTGGTCGTCGTAGTCCTTGTAGGCGCGCTGCTCCCACACTTTCACGGCGCTCTTGTTCTTGCCGGCGCCGCCAATGCGCACGCCCTGCGGGTTGTAGCCGCCGTGGCCAAAGGGGCTGGTGCCGCCGGTGCCGATCCACTTGCTGCCGCCTTCGTGGCGCTCTTTCTGCTCTTCGAGGCGCTTTTTCAGCGTCTCCATCAGCTCGTCCCAGCCCATCTTTTCGATGGCGGCCTTTTGCTCGGGCGTCAGCTCGTTCTCCAGAATCTTGCGCAGCCAGTCGGCCGGGATCTCCTTGGTGAAGTCGGCCAGCATCTCCACGCCCTTGAAGTAGGCGCCGAAGGCCCGGTCGAACTTGTCGTAGTGCTTCTCGTCCTTGACCAGGGTCAGGCGCGAGAGGTTGTAAAAATCGTCCAGGCTCCACGAGTCGTCGGAGCGCGGGCCCACCACGCCGGCTTCCAGCGCCTCCAGCAGGGTGAGGTATTCCTTGACCGACACGGGCAGCTTGGCCGCGCGCAGGGTGTAGAAAAAGTCGATGAGCATGGTGGGGTGCCTCCTCGGTCAGGCAGGGTCGTCGTCGGGCGGTGTCAGGCCGCGGTTTCGCGGCGCGCGCGCAGGTAGATGAGTTGGGCGCGGGCCTCGGGCCACTCGCCAGCGCGCATGCTGTACATCACCGTGTCGCGGATGGTGCCGTCGCGGCGCAGCGCGTGGCCGCGCAGCACGCCGTCCTTGTGCGCGCCCAGGCGCTCTATGGCGCGCTGCGATGCGAAGTTGTAGTTGTCGGTGCGCCAGCCCACCACGTTGCAGCCCAGCGTGTCGAAGGCGTGGCCCAGCATCAACAGCTTGCAGGTGGTGTTGACGTGGCTGCGCTGCACGCTCTGGCGGTACCAGGTGTAGCCGATCTCCACGCGCTTCACGGCCGGCAGTATGTCGTGGTAGCTGGTGCTGCCCAGCACGGTGCCGCTAGCCTCGTCGACCACGGCAAACGCAAAGCGGTCGCGCGTGGCCAGGGCCGTCTCGATGTAGGCGCGCGTGTCCTGCGGCTCGGGCACCGAGGTCACGCGCAAGGTCCACAGCTGGCCGTCGGCCGCAGCGGCTTGCAGGCCGGCTTCATGGTGCAGGGCCAGGGGCTCCAGGCGCAGGCCCTGGTCGCGCAGGGTGACGGGTTGCACGAACATCGGCATGCGGTTCATTCCTTCGGGGGTTGTGCTGCTGCAGCTGCTGCCTGCTTTTGCCGGCGCTGCAGTTGCCAGCGCCGTGCGGCATGCAGGCCCAGGCCGCCGCCCACGCTCACCAGGGCAATGCCGCCCAGCGTGGTGGCGCCGTAGCCGGGCGCAAAGATATCCAGGCCCATCCACTGGCCCAGCCAGAAGCCCGCGAGCGCACCGCCGAGAAAGCCGATGGCGTCGGCTGCGCCGTCGATGAGCGAGGGGGTGGGCGGGGTCTGTTGGGTCATGGGCGCTTGTTCAAGTGGGGGGTCAACGGTACGACCCGCCGCCGGGCCGCCGCAAAGCGGCGGAGCGTTGGGAAATCAGCGGTTGCGCTGGTTCATGAAGACCAGCTTCTCGAACAGACTCACGTCCTGCTCGTTCTTGAGCAGCGCGCCCACCAGAGGGGGCACGGCCACCTTGTTGTCGGCGCTTTGCAGGGCGGAGAGCGGAATGTCTTCGGCCACCAGCAGCTTGAGCCAGTCGAGCAGTTCGCTGGTGGAGGGCTTCTTTTTCAGGCCCGGCAGGTTGCGCACGTCGTAGAAGGTCTTCATCGCCACGCTGAGCAGGTCGGCCTTGAGCGTGGGGAAGTGCACCGCCACGATCTGGCGCATGGTGTCCGCTTCAGGGAACTTGATGAAGTGAAAGAAGCAGCGGCGCAAAAAGGCGTCGGGCAGCTCTTTTTCGTTGTTGGAGGTGATGAACACCAGCGGGCGGTGCTTGGCCTTGATGAGCTCGCGCGTTTCGTAGCAGTAGAACTCCATGCGGTCGATTTCGCGCAGCAGGTCGTTCGGGAACTCGATGTCGGCCTTGTCGATCTCGTCGATCAAGAGCGCCACGGGCCGGTCGGCCGTGAAGGCCTGCCACAGCACGCCCTGGATGATGTAGTTGCGAATGTCCTTCACGCGCTGGCTGCTGTCGCCATCGTTGAGCTGGCTGTCGCGCAGGCGGCTCACGGCGTCGTACTCGTACAGGCCCTGCTGCGCCTTGGTGGTGGACTTGATGTGCCATTGCAGCAGCGGCATGCCCAGCGCCTGGGCCACTTCCTCGGCCAGCATGGTCTTGCCGGTGCCCGGCTCGCCCTTGATGAGCAGCGGGCGTTGCAGGGTGATGGCAGCGTTCACGGCCAGCATCAGGTCTTGGGTCGCAACGTAGTTCTGGGAACCTTGGAATTTCATGGCAGGGAAAACACCGGATCGTTGATGAATGGGCTTGACAGGCGCTGGCTATAATTGCCCGGTTAAGCAGAGCCCTCAGGCTGAACTTCCACGAGATTGTGCGCGCAAAATGAACAAGACGTTGACCACGATATTTGCCCTGGCTGTCGCTTCCGTGACCGCCTTCTCCCACGCTCAGGAAGTCAAGGGCGATGTGAAAGCGGGGGAAAAGAAGATCGCCATGTGCATCGGCTGCCATGGCATTGTGGGCTACCAGGCCAGCTTTCCTGAAATCCACAAGGTGCCCATGATCTCGGGCCAGAGCGGTGCCTACATCTCCTCGGCGCTCGACGCCTACCGCAAGGGCGACCGCAAGCACCCCACCATGCGCGGCATTGCCGACTCGCTGACTGACCAGGACATCGCCGACGTGTCGGCCTACTACGCACAGCACGGCAAGGCCGGCGCCGCCGAGCTGCCCGCCAAGCCCAAGCGCGAACCCAGCGTGCAGGTGGCCGAGCTGCTCAAGAAGGGCGCCTGCGTCTCTTGCCACGGCGACAACTTTGCCAAGCCCATCGACCCCTCGTACCCGCACATCGCCGGCCAGCACGCCGACTATCTGTTCGTGGCGCTCAAGTCGTACAAGGCCGAGAAGAACCCCAACCTGGGCCGCAGCAACGCCATCATGGCCGGCGTGGCCAAGCAGTTCACCAACGCCGAATTGAAGGCCCTGGCCAACTACGTGGGCAGCCTGGAAGGGGACATGCACACGGTGCCCCAGTCGCGCTTCCGCTGAGAGCGGCTAAAAAACTCTTCTGGCGTCGTTGCTGCGTCTTGTCGTACTACTCGTACTGCCTGCGACGCAGCGCCTAGCCAGAACCGCTTCGCTGAGTTTTGTTATCCGCTCTGAGTAAGTCACGGATTCCAGAAATGCAAAAGCCCGCAGCTGCGGGCTTTTTCTTTTTGCGCTGGACGGGCTCAGTCCCTGGTCGCGCGCCTCTGCACGGCGGCGATATAGGCGTCGCCATCGGGCGGGCGGCCCGAGCGCTGGCTTTCCCACAGCATCTGGCCCAGGCATTCCATGGTGGCGTGGTGGGCGTCGTGCAGCGAGTCGAGGCGCTTGGCCAGCAGCTCCACCGCCTGGCGGATGCCGCGCGGCTGGTCGATGCTGCACTGCTCGCTGATCGACAGGTGCATCGACAGGTGCAGGAACGGGTTTGTGCGGTCCGGCGTCTCGTCGTAGTTGCGGGCCACCGCGGCATCGGCATCGGCGAAGTCGGCGTGGTATTCGGGGTGCTCGGCGATCCACAGGCTGGCCAGTGTCTCGATAGCCTCCATGGGTGCGCCGGTCTGGGACTTGGCGTGTACGCCGCAGATAAAGCGGCGCACGTCGGCTTGGGACGGGTTGAACATATTGGGGCAGCAGCGTAGCACGCAGCGCGTGCCGGGGTAGGGTGCGGGGGTATGTGCGCGTCGCTGCCAAGGGGGGCTGGCTACCGCTGCCTGAAGCGGCCCGGCTCGCACCAGAAACGGGTTTTGACGCCCGGCTGGACTTCGAACAGGTCGGCCGCATGGTCGCAGTTGGCCAGGTTGTAGGCCTTGCCATCGGCCGCATCGAAGGTGGCGACATGCATCCGCAGCGTGCCGTTGACGGCGCTGTTGCGGTACAGGGTGAACACCACACCGGAGTTGTCGTCCGGGGCGGCGGTGGTGGTTGCCGAAATGGCCGCGCAGCACGCGAACAGTACCGCGAGGCCCAGCCAGCGGGAGCCTGGAGGGAGCGTCATGCTTTCAATTTAGCAGCCTGCCGTGACAAGCGGTAGTGCCAAATTACCAGCCCGCTGCGCTCGGGCTTTTGCGCCGACTTGGTGCCAATGCGGCGGAACGTCCTCGGTGCAACCGGCCAGGTGGCTGGTGGGTGGCTGGCGAACTTGCTGCACAGGGCGGGGCGAATCCGTCCTACGCAATCGCCCGGAGCCCGCACCTACATTGGAGCCGCGGGGGACACAGCTTGTCACCGCCGGATACAACCCAAGACAAACAACCACCACCCAAGGAAACTGCCATGAACAACAACGCAACGCGCATCATCGGAGCCCTTCTGCTCATCGTCGGCCTGGCCGGCTTCTTCACCGGCGGCTTCAGCTTCACCAAGGAAACCACCCAGGCCAAGCTCGGCCCGCTGGAACTCAAGGTGCAGGAGAAAGAGTCCGTCAACGTGCCCCAGTGGCTGAGCGTGGGCGCCATGGCGCTGGGCGCGGTGGTGCTGGTGCTGGGCTTTCGGCGCCGTAGCTGAGGCGTCTGCGGGTCACGGCCTCGGGCCAATGGTGAAGCGGCCCACGGTGACAGTGTCTCCCTGGCCCGTCAGGCGCAGCACCACGTCCTCGTCCTTCTGCGCGGGCGTGCCGAAGCCGGTGCTCAAGCGCAGCATCAGCGTCGTCGCCGGGGCCACCACCTGCTGGCGGTGGCCGTAGAAGCGGGCGCGCACGGTGTAGGTGCCGGGCTTTGCGTTCTTGAGTGAAAACTCCTCGGGGCCATAGCCGCCCGTGAAGTCGGCCGACATGCGCCCGCCCTGGTAGGTGAGGCGGTTGCCGAAGTAGGCTTCTTCGCCATTGGGGTCCAACACGTACAGGTCGATGTCGGTGTTGTCCGCATCCCATGAGAGCACGGCGCGCAGGTCGAGCGGCAGGTTGCGCAGCATGCGCGGGTCCACGGCGCTGGAGTTCACTGTCTTTCCATTGGCCTGGGCCTGGGCCACGATGGCGTTGAGCTCGGCCAGCGCGATCAGCTCCACGCCGGGGAATCGCCCGGCCCAGGGTTTGGCCACCACCTGCCACAGCTGGTCCGCCGCCGCCTGGGGCTGGCCCGCCTTGGCCAACGCCAGGCCCAGGTCGCGCCATGATTGGGGTTCGTCGGGGCTCAGCGCCAGCACCGTGCGCAGCACGGGCAGGGCCACGGCGGTGTCGCCGGCCTGCAGCAGCCGGTAGGCCAGGATGCGCAGCACATGGCGGTTCTCCAGCTCCATCTCGGCCAGGTTCGACAGCACTCGGCGCGCGAGGGCACCATGGCCACGCTCGTACAGCAGGTCGGCCACGTCGAGGAAGAAGGCCGTGCTGTTGGTGTGCGAGGGGCGCTCGTCGAGGTAGATGGCCTCCAGGTCTTGCACCGAGCCTGCCGAGCGCAGGCGGCGCAGGTAGGGCGCGTCGGGCTGCCAAGCGCGCAGCTGGATGGAGGCGGAGGGTGATGCTGCGGCCCGCCCAGGCGCTGCAGTCAGGGCATCGGCACCTGGTGCGAAGGGTGCTTCCCGCGTGAGGCCCCTGGTGCCCGTGGATGCGGTCGGGCGATTGGTGCTGAAGCCGTCCATCTTGGGGAGCACGGCGGGCGATGGCGTAGGCGGTGGCGGCGCTGCCGACATGCCCACCGCACCTCCGCGCGCCTGCTCCTTCAGCCTGGGCGGCGCCTCGTCCTTGGGGAAGTCCTTGTCCCACCAGGCCAGCTTCTCGTCGAACTGGCGCGCGATGCGGTCCAGGTGCTGGGCGCGGGTGGCCGCCTCGCGGCTGGCCGTGTCGGTGCGCAGCTGGGCCCAGCGGGCGCGCAGTGCGGGCGGGGGCTCGATGTTGTGGCGCGCATAGTCCTGCACGGTGTCGAGCACGATCAGCGATGTCTCGCGACTGGCGATGCGAAAGGCCTGGCCCAGGCGGCGCACGGCGGCGCGCTGGCGCTCGCCCTCGGACTCGAGCCGCGCCATGCGCAGTGCGGCCCAGCGGTGGGCGGCCACGCCGGGGGCCGGGACGGTGGTGCTGTCCGCTGCGGGCGCTGCGATGCGCAGCGTGCGGGTTTCGCTCTTGCCGCCGGGCTGCGGCCATTGCAGGGTGACCACCGCCTCGGGCCCGGTGAAGCGCCCGGCCAGCGCGATGCGGCCTTGCTCAGGCAGTGCCGAGGCCAGCTCCACATCCTCGGCCCCCTCGCTGGTGGCCACTTCCACGCGCGGCGCCTGCTGGGCCAGTGCGTCGAGCGCTTGGGTGGTGGACACGGCCAGCAGGTCCAGGTAGCCGCCGCCGCTGGCATCGGCCATGCGGCGCAGCCCGGCTGCGTTGCTGCCGGCGCTGGCGGTCACGGCATACGTAGGCACGGGTTGCGCGGGCAGGGCGGCGGCGTCGGGTCCGCTGCCCCAGTTGCCCAGCCCGTCGCTGAACACCAGCGCCATCTGCACGTCTTCGGGGGCGCGCAGCGCGGCGGCCTGGGTGGCGCCGTCGTAGGCCATGCCCTTGAGCCGGTCGCGCAGGGCCGCCCAGTTGCCGCCCTGCACGGCAAAGCGTTCGATGGGTCCGGCCACGTCGCGCACGGGCTGCAGCAGCACCTCCACCGTGCCCAGGCGGCGCAGCCAGCCGTCCAGCAGCGCAAGCTCGCGCGCATGGTCGCGGGCTGCGCCCGAGCCCGAGGCGTCCCACACCAGGCCCACGCGCTCGGGCCGTGCGCGCTCGGCGCTGCGCGCGGCTACCGGCACCTCGGCATAGAAGTAGCTGGCGCCGTCAAAGCGCTGCGTAGCCACCAGGGGCTGGGGCTTGGAGAACCAGGTGGATGCCTGCGCCGGCAGCTCCACGCGCAGCTCCTCGCCCCGGCTGTGCTGCGCGCCCACCAGTGCGATGTGCGTGTCGGCTCCCTCGGCGCGGGCCGCCATGCCCAGCGTGCCCAACTGGGCCTTCACGTCACCTGGCGCCACGCCCGCCACGCGCACCGACACATCAAGCCGCGTGGCCGGCGCCTGCAGGCCCAGGGGCAGACGCCACACCGGTGCAGCGGCATTGGGCAGCACCTCGCTCAGCTCCAGCACCACGCGCCGGCTGCCGTTGGCGGGCAGGGGATAGACGCGCAGGCGATGGTGGTTGCCGCCCACCGATTCGAGCAGGGCCGGGTCCACGCGGGCGCGCGTAATGTCCTCGAAGGCCTGGCGGCCCTTGGCTTTTTCGACCGGCACGGCCGGGCGCAGCTCGCCGTCGATGTCGAGCGCAAAGCCGGTCACGCTCTGCCCCTCGGCCAGGGGGAACTGCAGCTGCGCCTCCAGTTGGCGCCCATTGGGGTTGAACAGCTCCAGCTCGATGCGCGTGGCCGCCGTGCGCCCGACGATGGTGGCCTGCACGTCGAGGCGGCGTAGCTCGATGGGTGTGGCTGCTGCGGGCACCTGCCAGGTGAGCACGCGCGGGGGCTGCACCGGGCCCTGGGGCGTGGGCATCACGCGCAGGGAGCGCAGCAAGGGCGATTCTTGCGGGGCCTGGGCGCCGACCGGTGCCGCCAGGGGCAGCAGGGCCAGGGCGCAGAGCAGGCCGATCAGGGTGCTGCGCGGCCAGGTTCGGCGCGGCTGCTGCAGGGGGGCGGGGGCCAGGGGCTTGGTCATGGTCGTCGCTCGCTCAGGGTGGTGCTGGCGGGACGATACGCGGGGCTGGCGGCGCGCGGTCGGCCGCGCGGCGAGGCGGGCCGCGCTTTCGTGACATAGTGGGCGAAACGCCGCCAGGCCTCGCTCAGTGCCGGTGCCCGTGCCGGTGGTGGGCGTCCGGCACGTGGGCATGGGCATGGCGCAGCGGCGCATGCACATGGGGGTGGCTGTGCGGGCCCTGCGGCATCACCGCGTGGCTGTGGTCGTGGTGCCCGTCGTCGTGGCGGTGGGCATGCTCGTGCTCCAGGGCTTCGTGCTGGTGTTCGTGGCTGTGAGACTCCATCAGGTGCAGCAGCACGCCCAGCACCATCAGCACGCCGCCCACCACCATGGCCCAGCTGCCGCTGCGGTCGCCCAGGCCCATGGCCAGGGCCGCGCCGATGAATGGCGCAAACGCGAACACCGAGCCCGTGCGCGCAGCGCCAAAGGCCCGCTGCGCCAGCAGGTAAAAGCGCAGGCTCAGCCCGTAGCCCGTGGCGCCCACGGCCAGCAGCGCCGCCGCCGCGCCCAGGGTGGGCAGCGGGTCGCCGAAGGCCACGGCCAGCAGGGCGGTGGCAGCCGCCCCCAGCAGCGCCTTGCCCAGCACCACCTGGCCCGGGTCGCGCTCGGCCAGTGCGCGCGAGAGCGTGTTGTCCACGCCCCAGGCCGCCGTGGCCAGCAGCACGGCCAGCAGGCCCAGCAGCTGGCTGCCGCCCGCCTGGCCCTGGTCCAGCACCAGCGCGACGCCCCCGGCCAGCAGCAGGAGCATGGCCGCCCACACGCGGCGGTCCATGCTCTCCTGGTACAGCAGGCGCGCGAGCAGGGCGGTGAACAGCGCCTCCAGCGTCAACATCAGCGAGGCGCCGGTGCCGCTGGTGTGCTGCAACCCCCAGGCCATGGCCACGGGGCCGAGCACCGCGCCGAAGGCGGCCATGGACAGCAGCCGCGGCAGGTCGCTGCGCTGCAGGCGCGCCTCGCGTTCGACCCGCTGGCGCGACACCGCGCCCACCGCCGCAGCGCCCGCATACAGCAGGGCCGCGGTGGTGAACGCGCCCAGCCCGGCGCCGAAATGCTGCACCAGTGGCATGCTCACGCCGAACAGCGCAGCCGCCAGCAGCGCCAGCAGGCCGCCGCGCAGCGAAGGCCAGTGCAGGTGGGCGCTTTTCATCGGCAGCCCATTGCGCCGTGGAGCGCGCGGCAGCGGTCGATCGCAGAGGCCACCGGCACGGCGGCAACGGCGACGGTCTGGGCGTGTTGCCGGTGATGGTTCTGTCCATTCACGGGACGGTCCTTGGGTGGGGCCAGGCAGATCAGCCGCGCGGCGAGCCCATCATCCGCGAGATGGTGCGCGCCGCCTTGAGCAGCGCCGGCAGCATCGCCTCCTGCATCACCTCGGCGCTGGTGCGGTTGGCCTGGCCGCTGATGTTGAGCGCGGCCACGGTCTGGCCGGTGCGGTTGGTGAGCGGCGCGGCAATCGAGATCAGGCCCTCTTCCAGCTCCTGGTTCACCAGGCACCAGCCCTGCTGGCGCGCCTGGCGGATGCGGGTGAGCAGGGTGGGCACATCGGTGGCGGTGTGCTCGGTCCAGCGCTGCAGGGGGTGGGCTTCGAGGCGCGCCTGCAGTTCGTCGTCGGGCAGGGCGGCCAGCAGCATGCGGCCCATCGATGTCCAGCACGCGGGCAGGCGCGAGCCCACGCCCAGGTTGGTGCGCATGATCTTGTGCGTGGGCACGCGCAGCACGTAGACGATATCGAGGCCGTCGAGCACGGCGGCCGATGACGACTCGCGCACCTCTTCGACCAGGTCTTCCATCACCGGCTCGGCCAGGTTCCAGATGGGCAGTGACGACAGGTAGGCAAACCCCAGATCCAGGATGCGCGGCGTGAGGCGGAACTGCCGGCCATCGGTCTCCACATAACCCAGTGTCTGCAGCGTGAGCAATATGCGGCGCGCCCCGGCGCGCGTGAGGCCGGTCTGCGCAGCCACCTCGCTCAGCGTCTGCTGCGGCGCGCTGGCGCTGAACGAGCGAATCACCTCCAGCCCGCGCGCAAAGGATTGCACGTAGCTGTCGCTGGGCTTGGGGTCTTTGGCGAGCGCAATTTGGGTGTTCATGGGCGGTGTGACTATAATTCTTTTGGCGAACATCTGTTCTTTAGGCGAACATATGTCTGTGGATTTTTACGGCGAAGTTGCGGGCGCGAGACACACGGCGGCACACAGGCCCCCGCACGCAGCTTGCCTCCATTCTCAGGAAAGCAGATCGATGATCAACAAGATTGCAGAGTCGGTGGCCCAGGCGCTGGCTGGCGTGAAGGACGGCGCCACGGTGCTGATCGGTGGCTTCGGCACGGCCGGCATCCCTGGCGAGCTGATCGATGGGCTCATCGCCCAGGGCGCGCGCGACCTCACCGTGGTCAACAACAACGCCGGCAATGCCGACCACGGCCTGGCGGCGCTGCTCAAGGCCGGCCAGGTACGCAAGATCATCTGCAGCTTTCCGCGCCAGGTGGACAGCTACGTTTTTGACGAGCTGTACCGCAGCGGCAAGCTCGAACTCGAACTGGTGCCCCAGGGCAACCTGGCCGAGCGTCTGCGCGCCGCAGGGGCCGGCATCGGCGCCTTCTTCTGCCCCACGGCCCATGGCACCGAGCTGGCCGCAGGCAAGGAGACGCGCGAGATCAACGGCAAGCACTACGTGCTGGAGTACCCCATCCACGGCGACGTGGCGCTGATCAAGGCCGAAAAGGGCGACCGCTGGGGCAACCTGACCTACCGCATGTCGGCACGCAACTTCGGCCCGGTGATGGCCACGGCCGCCAAGACCACCATCGCCACGGTGCACGAGGTGGTGGAGCTGGGCGCGCTGGACCCGGAGGCCATCGTCACCCCCGGCATCCACGTCACGCACGTGGTGCGCATCGACCGGGTTGCCACGCAAGCCGGCGGTATCAAAAAATGAGAAGCCCCCCTGAGTCGCTTCGCGCCATCCCCCCAGGGGGACGCCCCCAGCGCAAGGGCTGGATATGCCGCCTTCGCGGCGGGGCGGCCCTTGCACGGGGGCGCTGGCATGGAGCGCGCCAGTTTCAACGTGCGGCAGGTGCCGCACACGCCTCGGACAACTGCAACGACAACCGCGGATGAAGTGCCCAATATGACCACCACCAGCTACCAAAAACGAAGCAAGGACGACCTGGCCCGCCGCGTGGCGCAGGACATCCACGACGGCGCCTACGTGAACCTGGGCATCGGCCAGCCGACCCTGGTTGCCAACCACATCCCTGCGGGCCGCGAGGTCATCCTGCAAAGCGAGAACGGCATCCTGGGCATGGGCCCGGCGCCGGCTGCGGGTGCTGAGGACTACGACCTCATCAACGCCGGCAAGCAGCCCGTGACCCTGCTGCCGGGCGGCGCGTATTTCCACCATGCCGACAGCTTTGCCATGATGCGCGGCGGCCACCTCGATATCTGCGTGCTGGGCGCCTTCCAGGTCTCGGCCACGGGCGACCTGGCCAACTGGAGCACGGGCGAGCCCGGCGCCATACCCGCCGTGGGCGGCGCCATGGACCTGGCCATCGGCGCCAAGCAGACCTGGGTGATGATGGACCTGCTGACCAAGCAGGGCGCCAGCAAGGTGGTGGCGCAGTGCAGCTACCCGCTCACCGGTGTCGCCTGCGTCAAGCGCATCTACACCGATCTGTGCACACTGGCCTGCACGCCAGCGGGCCTGCAGGTCATCGATACGGTGGAGGGGCTCTCGCACGCCGAGCTCGAACGCCTGGTGGGATTGCCCCTGCTCGCAGCTGCCTGACCCCTTTCGTCCATCACCGCTTTCATCACAACCATCTCAGGAGACAAGACCATGAGCCAGCAAGCCTTCATCTGCGACGCGATTCGCACCCCCTTCGGCCGCTACGGCGGCGCGCTGTCCAGCGTGCGCACCGATGACCTGGGTGCCATCCCCCTCAAGGCGCTGATGGCGCGCAACCCCGGTGTGGACTGGGCGGCGGTGACCGACGTGCTGTACGGCTGCGCCAACCAGGCCGGCGAAGACAACCGCAACGTGGCGCACATGGCCAGCCTGCTGGCGGGCCTGCCCATCGAGGTGCCCGGCGCCACCATCAACCGCCTGTGCGGTTCGGGGCTCGACGCCGTGGGCTCGGCCGCGCGCGCCATCAAGGCCGGCGAGGCGGGCCTGATGATTGCCGGCGGCGTGGAGAGCATGAGCCGCGCCCCCTTCGTCATGCCAAAGGCAGAGACAGCCTTCAGCCGCAACAACGCGGTGTACGACACCACCATCGGCTGGCGCTTCATCAACAAGCTGATGAAGGAAAAGTACGGCGTGGACTCGATGCCAGAGACGGCCGAGAACGTGGCCACCGAGTTCGGTATCGAGCGCGAGGCGCAGGACCGCATGGCCCTGGCCAGCCAGCTCAACGCCGTGGCCGCGCAAAAGGCCGGGCACCTGGCGCGCGAGATCACGCCCGTGACCATTCCCCAGAAAAAGGGCGATGCCATCGTGGTCGACACCGACGAGCACCCGCGCGAGACCAGCCTGGAAGCGCTGGCCAAGCTCAAGGGCGTGGTGCGGCCTGACGGCACCGTGACCGCCGGCAACGCCAGCGGCGTGAACGACGGCGCCTGCGCGCTGCTGCTGGCGGACGCGGCCAGCGCCGGCAAATATGGCCTCAAGCCCCGCGCCCGCGTGGTGGGCATGGCCACGGCCGGCGTGGCGCCGCGCATCATGGGCTTTGGCCCCACGCCCGCCACCCTGAAGGTGCTGGCGCAGACCGGCCTGACCATCGACCACATGGACGTGATCGAACTCAACGAAGCCTTTGCCGCACAGGGCCTGGCCGTGCTGCGCGCCCTGGGTTTGAAGGACGACGATGCGCGCGTGAACGCCTGGGGCGGCGCCATTGCCCTGGGCCACCCGCTGGGTGCCAGCGGTGCGCGCCTGGTCACCACCGCCGTCAACCGCCTGCACGAGCATGCCGGCCAGTACGCGCTGTGCACCATGTGCATCGGCGTGGGCCAGGGCATCGCCATCATTCTCGAACGCGTCTGACCCCGGGAGCCAGGCCGTGCCCACGCCCACCACTACCTTGTTGCAGACCCCCGCCGGGGCGTTTCGCGTCGCCATCGACGGCCCCGAGGGCGCGCCCGTGCTGGTGCTCTCCAACTCCCTGGGCACCACCCTGGAAATGTGGGACGCGCAGGCCGCGCGCCTTGCCACCAGCCACCGCGTGGTGCGCTACGACACGCGCGGCCATGGCGGCAGCGTGGTGCCGCCCGGCCCCTACAGCTTCGAGCAACTGGGCGGTGATGTGCTGGCCCTGCTCGACGCCCTGCAGGTTGAGCGCGCCAGCTTTTGCGGCATCTCCATGGGCGGCTTGACCGGCCTGTGGCTGGGCGTGCATGCCGGCCACCGGCTGAACCACCTGGTGGTGGCCAACAGCGCCGCCCGCATCGGCACCGAAGAGGGCTGGCGCACGCGCGCCGCAATGGTGCGCGAGAAGGGGGCTGCTGCCATGGCCGAGCTGGCCGCATCGTCGCCCGGCCGCTGGTTCACCGAGGCCTTCGTGGGCGCGCAACCGCAGGTGGTGGCCCGCGCCCAGGGCTGGATCGCCGGCATCGCCCCCGAGGGCTATGCCGCCTGCTGCGAGGCCCTGGCCCAGGCTGACCTGCACAGCAGCATCGCGCGCATCGCCGTGCCCACCCTGCTGATCGCCGGCGCGGCCGACCCTGTCACCACGGTGGCCGACGCCCAGGCCTTGCAGGCCGCGATACCCGGCGCGCAACTGGTGCAGTTGCCGGCATCGCACCTGTCCAACCTGGAAGCCCCGGCCGAATTCGACTCCGCGCTGGCCGCCTTCGTGGCCTGAGCACCGGAACACGCCGCCCCCGCCACCGCGCCGAATGTCGCATGTGGCGCCCGCTGGCTGGGCGCAACCCTGGCCGCCCCTTGAATCTGTGAAGGAAGAATCCCCATGACCCACCCCAGCACCCAGCGCGAGCGCGTCCTCATCACCGGCGGTGGTGCCGGCATCGGCGCGGCCACGGCCGAGCGCTGCCGGGCCGACGGCTACGAGCCTGTGGTCATCGACCGCGTGGTCGACCACGTGCCCGGCGGCATACAGGCCGACCTGTGCAACACGGCCGACACGGCGCGCGCGCTGCAGCAGGCGCTGGCCGGCGGCCCCATCACGCGGCTGGTGAACAACGTGGGCGTGGTGGTGCCGGCCGATGCCGAGCACCAGACGCTGGACGAGTTCGATCTGGCCGTGGCGCTGAACCTGCGCTGCAGCCTGCAGTGCATGCAGGCCCTGCTGCCCGGCATGAAAGAGGCGGGGTTCGGGCGCATCGTCAACATGTCCTCGCGCGCCGCGCTGGGCAAGGAGCTGCGCACCGCGTACTCGGCCACCAAGGCCGGCCTGATCGGCATGACGCGCGTGTGGGCGCTGGAGCTGGGCCGCCACGGCGTCACGGCCAACGCCATCGGCCCCGGCCCCATCCGCACCGAGCTGTTCGACCGCGCCAACCCGCCCGACGCGCCGCGCACGCGCGCCATCATCGAATCCGTGCCCGTCAAGCGCGTGGGCACGCCGGACGACGTGGCGCATGCCGTGTCCTATCTGCTCGACGCGCGCAGCGGTTTCGTCACGGGCCAGGTGCTTTATGTCTGCGGCGGCATGACCGTCGGTGTGGCCGGCGTCTGACGCAGATTTGCCTTCAACCGGCTAACGTCGTTGGGGAGCCTTGCCGTGCAACAGCACTGTCTGCGGCTCCCCGCCTAGTTATCCGGCTGAATGCAAATCTGCAGGGCGTGCTTTGTGAAGCCGCCATCCCTCTATCCCTTTTCCATGCAACCGTTGTTCTAGGAGACACATGAACCCCATCCGCTTTCCCTCCACCCGCCGCACCCTGCTGGCTGCACTGGCCACCGCCGCTGTCGGCGCTGCGATCCCTGCCGGCGCCCTGGCACAAGCCGCCTACCCCAGCAAGCCCGTGACCATCGTCGTGCCGTTCGCGGCGGGCGGCACTACCGACATCCTGGCGCGCATCATCGGCCAGGCCCTGACCAGCGAGCTGGGCCAGCCGGTCGTCGTGGACAACCGCGCAGGCGCGGGCGGCAACATCGGCGGCGCGCTGGCTGCCAAGGCCCCGGCCGACGGCTACACCCTGTTCATGGGCACGGTGGGCACGCACGCCATCAACGCCAGCCTGTACAAGAAGATGCCCTTCGACCCGGTCAAGGACTTCGCGCCGCTCACGCGCGTGGCCAACGTGCCCAACCTTCTGGTGGCCAACCCGGCCCAGCCCTACAAGAGTGTGAAGGAGCTGATTGCCTACGCCAAGGCCAACCCCGGCAAGGTGAACTTCGGCTCCTCGGGCAACGGCAGCTCCATCCACCTGTCGGGCGAGCTGTTCAAGTCGCTGGCCAAGGTGGACATGGTGCACGTGCCCTACAAGGGCAGCGCCCCCGCTGTGACCGATCTGCTGGGCAACCAGATCGGCATCATGTTCGACAACATGCCCTCGGCCATCCAGCACGTGCGCTCGGGCAAGCTCGTGCCCATCGCCGTGACCACCGCCAAGCGCTCGCCCGAGCTGCCCAACGTGCCCACCATCGCCGAAGCCGGCGTGCCCGGCTACGAGGCCACCTCGTGGTTCGGCATGTTCGCCCCGGCCGGCACGCCCGCGCCGGTGCTCGCCAAGCTCAACACCGCGCTGGTCAAGGTGCTCAACCAGGCCGAGGTGAAGAAGAAGATCAACGAGCAAGGCGCCGAGACGACCAGCGAAACGCCCGAGCAGTTCGCCGCCTTCATCAAGACGGAGAGTGTGAAGTGGGGCAAGGTCGTTCAGGAGTCCGGCGCGAGTCTGGACTGAGAGAGAAAAAAGCCCTCGCTGGCAGGCGCCGGCCAGCGGGGCTTTGCACATGCCGCGTGCTCACTGCACCCGGTACACCCGCCCGGTCTGCCCGCCTTCCACGCTGCGCTGGTAGGCCAGGGCCGCACGCGCGGCGGGCACGGTCTCGAAGCCTGGGAAGAAGGGGCCGTAGCTGCCCACCGATTCGGTCAGTATGGTGGGGCTCACGGCATTGATGCGAACCCCGCGCGCCAGCTCGATGGCGGCAGCCGCCACGAAGCCGTCGATGGCGGCGTTCACCGCCGTGGCGTTGGCCCCGTTGCGGATGGGCTCGATGCCCACGATGCCGCTGGTCAGCGTGATCGAGCCGCCGTCGTTCAGGTAGTGCTGGCCCAGCAGCGCCAGCTGCACCTGGCCCAGCAGCTTGTCCTGCAGGCCCAGGTTGAACTGCTCGGCCGTCATCTCGGCCAGCGGGCCGAAGTGCAGGTTGCCGGCGGTGCTGACGATGGCATCCACCTTGCCGACCGCCTTGAACAAGGCCGCCACCGATCCTGGTTGCGAGAAGTCCGCACGGTGCGTGCCGCTGGTGCGGCCCACGGTGATGACCTCGTGGCGTGCCGAAAGATTGGCCAGAACGGCCTGGCCGATGGTGCCGCTGGCGCCGATGAGAAGAATCTTGCTGGTGGTGGACATGGCTTGTTCCTTTTTGCGGGTGTTGCCCGAAAGCGTTGAAGAAGCCTGGATTGTTTTGTGAATCAATCGGCGCATAAAGTACAGTGAAGTTATTCTTGAACTAACCTGGGGTTCGTAATCGCCATGGACAAGCTGCGCAACATGGAGGTCATGGTGGCGGTGGTCGAGGCCGGCAGCTTTGCCGCTGCGGCGCGCCAGCAGGACATTTCGGCCGTGATGGTGGGCAAGCACATCCGCCAGCTGGAGGAGCACCTGGGTGCGCGCCTGTTTCAGCGCAGCACGCGCCAGAACAGCCTGACCGAGGTGGGCGCCGCGTTCTACGAAGATTGCCGGCGTGTGCTCGAACAGGTGCGCTGGGCCGAGTCAGCCGTGGAGCGCAACCGCGCCGTGCCCCAGGGCCTGCTGCGCGTGAGCGCGCCCTTCACGCTGGGCAACCAGGTGATCGCGCCGCTGGTGGCCGACTTTCTGCTCGCCCACCCGCAGGTGCGCGTGGAGCTGCAGCTGACCGACAGCGTGGTCGACATGGCAGGTGAGGGCTTCGACGCGGCCGTGCGCATCGGCGCCATTGCCGACGAGGGCCTGGTGGCCCGGCCGCTCAAACCCTACCGCATGGTGATCGCCGCCACGCCCGGCTACCTGGCACGCCACGGCCGCCCCGAGCGCGTGGCCGACCTGGCGCAGCACCAGTGCCTGAGCCATTCGGTCTGGCAGCGGCGCGTGGAGTGGACGCTGTTCGACGGCGGCAAGGCCTTCCAGTGGCCAGAGCTGGCCCGCTTCACCTGCAACCAGGGCGACGGCCTGCGCCAGGCCGCGCTGCGTGGCCTGGGCCTCATCATGCAGCCCGAGGTGCTGCTGGCCGAGGAGATCCGCGAGGGCCGGCTGGTGCCGGTGCTCACCCGCTGCGTGCCGGCAGCGCGCCCGGTGCACATCGTCTATGCGCCGGACCGGCGCCAGTTGCCCAAGCTGGCGCGCTTCGTTGAGTTCGTGGTGCGGGCCATGGGGGAGCCCTAGAGATTGCGCACCTTGCACGCCGCCGAAATCATGCGCCGCGACCATTCGCCCGACATGTCCTTGAACAGCACCGGCGCCTCGCCTTCCTTGTAGTCCTCGCGCCCGACGATGGGGCCGGCCCACTCGGGCTGCGCGTAGTACGAGAGCCACAGGTACCAGGCCTTGCGGGTGGGGCAGTCCACTACCACCTTGGCGTAATAGGAGCGGTATTTCTGCCCGCGGAACGAGGTGCGCTGCTGGTCGCGCGAGACGCGCAGGTCGAGCACCACGCGCTGGTCCACCCCGATGGGCTCGGGCAGGATCTCGATCAGGTTCTTGCCCGCCTCGGCGCGGTCACCGCTCAGCGTGAACCAGCCATCCGATGAAACGGGCCGTTGCTGCGGTTGCGCTGGTGGTTGCTGGCCCCCAACCAGGGCTGCGATACATAGAACAACGGCGCAGAGCATGGGAGGCTTGGGGGTGTCCAGGGACGGGTGGTGGCAATCGGAAAATCATTATCACTGAGGCTGGTGCTCAGTTTCTACCTGTTACAACAGGGCGCGCGCCGGGCCGTGGCGGGCCCACCCGTTCAGGTGATGCGCCAATCCGATGTTTCTGCCAACAGCCAATCAACTGTAGTTGTTGGGCACGTCCGAGGCAAAGGGTTTGATCAAACGCCCTACCGTAATGTCCGCCGAGACCACCATCCGGCTGCAGGGGCTGGCGTTCGGGGCGTGCATCATGGTGGTGCCGGGGATGATGGCAGTGTCGTGACGGGCCATTGCGGATTTTGATCGCTGTCGGGCACTCAACTTCGCAGAGATGGGGTTTTGGACAGGATTCGACCTGTCCCACACTACGTTTGTACTCTTTCACGCCGGCGTGCCCAGGCCAGCAGCGCCCACCCTGCGACCACGACGACGACCGCGATTCCCACTGCATACACCGCCACGCCGCCGTACCCGCCCACCTTTGCTGGATTCAGGAAGGGGTAGGGATACCACCCAACGGCAGCGCCGCGCACCATTGAATACGCGAGGTACAGGCCCGCAAACGCCACCACCCAGCGCAGCGGCCGTACGCCCACGGCCGGGCGCGGCGGCCACAGCAGCCAGTCGAGCAGCACCACGACGGGCATCACATGGTGCAGCACCGAGTTCACCCAAGGCCTCAGCGCGCCCAGATCCACGTCGCGCAGCAGCAGCGCGAACACCACGCCGACCACCAGCATGCAGGTTGCGGCCACGGCGCGCAGCGATTCGAAAGCCGCCGAGGGCCGCGCGTGTGTCCATTGGCGGCATGCACCAGCGATCAAGACGCCAGCGGCCAACAGGTTCGACAGGTTGGTGAAGTAGCTGAAGAAGTTGAGCGCGCTGTAGCCCAGTCCCACATGCAGCCAAAGTTGCCAGCCGATGGCGGCGAGTGCGAGCAGGGCGAAGGCCAGGCGGAGGACGGCGGTGAGGGGCGTTGGGGTCATGGTGGATCGTCGTTGATGGCGATGGAGCTGCTGCGTGGCCGGAGCATCACACCCGCCACGCCGGCAGCTCCCAATTGCGCCACAGCGCCAGCCCGCGCAGCCCGGCCGTGGCCACCACGCAGGCCAGCAGCGGCGCCCAGCCCGGCGCATCCAGCTGGCGCAGGGCCACGTCGATCCAGCCGCCGGCAAACGCGCACAGCGCATACGGCCGATGGTCGCTGAAGGCCTGGGGCACCTCGTTGCACAGCACGTCGCGCAGCACGCCGCCGAAGACGCCGGTGGTCACGCCCATCATCACGGCGATGATGGGCGGCATGCCGATGGCGGTGGCGATGTCCACCCCCACGGCGGCGAACAGGCCCAGGCCGATGGCGTCGGGCAGCAGCATGGCGCGCTCGGTGGGCTGAAAATGCCGCTGGCGCATGAACAGCATGGCGCACACGCACAGCGCGATGAGCCCCCAGATGAAGCCGGTGTGGCGCACCCAGAAGAAGGGCCGCTGGTCCAGCAGCAGGTCGCGCAGCGTGCCGCCGCCAAACGCTGCCACGAAGGCCACCACGCACACGCCCACCACGTCCATGCGCTTGCGCGCCGCGGCGATGATGCCCGATAGCGCGAAGGCGATGGTGGCCGCGACTTCGAGAAAAAAGCGCAGCGTCTGAATCCAGGGGGCGTCGAGCAGGTCCATGGCGGCGATTGTGCCGCGCGACCTGTCACCAGGCCAGTGCCTGCATAAGCACGCCCAGCGCGCAACCGCCCCAGCCCGCAACGCCAATGCGGCGCGCCCAGCGCAGGCTGCCCTCTGGCCACTGGTTCATGGCCAGCACCAGGCCCCAGCCCAGCACCATCCACGATGCGAGCGCGATGGCGATGCCTGCGGCCGGGCCGGCGGCCATCGTGGCGGCAGTGGCCTGCAGCGCCAGCGTGGCCAGCGCCAGGCCCCAGGCCTTGCGCTGCGTTGGCGGGCCGGCGAGGACATCGCCCCAGGCGCGCGTAGCAGTGGCCTGGGCCCAGTGCACCAGGGCCAGCAGGCAGGCGGCGGCCGCGCAGGCCAGGGCGAGCGTGTCGCCCATCATGCGGCGGACTCCGCGCGCTGCCCAGGCCGTGTGGCGTGCACGGAGGAGGCTGCGCGGTGCTTCCATTGGCGGTGCAGCACCGCGATGCCCATGGCCAGGCACAGGGCCGCAGCCCCGCCCCACACTGCCATGCCTGATCGCCATGCCAGCCCCGCCAGGGCCGCTGCGGCCAGCGCTGCCAGCACTGCTGCGGCGCGTGGCCACCAGGCCTGCAGCGTGGCGGCCGGCAGCACCAGGAAGAAGGCCACCAGCAGACCCAGCATGCCGGCCGAGCGCGCGGGCTCCACCGCCACGATATGGGCGATGCGGAACGACTCGATGGCCAGCAGGCCCGCCAGCCAGAACGAAAGGGTCTGTGTGGAGGGCATGGCGGGCCAGCGCCATCCCCCGCGCGCGGCGCGGCGCGGTGGGTGGCTGCCGTTGTCGCGGCGGCGGTTCGCCTGCACCCGCGCCGGGCCAATGAAGGCGGCCAGGCCCGACAGCACGGCGCCCAGTGCCACCAGGCTGGCCAACATGGGCCACTGCAGCGGCGCGCCCAGCACCATGCCCGCCGCGCCGGCCAGCCCCAGCAGCCCGCCGGCCGCGCAGAGCGACACGCGCCACAGCGCCAGGTGGCGTAGCGCCCAGGCCGCGAGCAGCGAGGTGATGAGCCAGGTGGCAATCAGCGTCCACACGGCCCACACCGGCCGCTGCGCCAGCGGCGGCAGGCCGGCGGGTGGCCACAGGTGCATGAGCACGGCCACCAGCACGGCGGCGGGCACGGTGGCGTGCAGCGCGAGGAAGCAGCGCACCACGAAGGAGGCGCAAGGGGCTGCGGCCTGTTTCGTCATGCCTGCAGCCCTGGCGGCCCGCTGGCCTGCTGCCCTGCCGGTTGCGATTCACGCCGCCGCTGCTGGCGCGAGTCCAGCCAGATCAGCGTGCCCGAGATGGACAAAAACGCCGGCGTCATGCCCAGGATGAAGTAGAGCCACTTCAATGCCAGCCCACCGAAGTCGCCGAAGTGCAGCGGCTCCATGAGCCCGTTGACCAGCGACCAGAAGCCCGCCGTGCGCGGGTCCAACGTCTTCTTTGGCGCACCTGTGGCGGCGTTCATGTCCACCCGCGCCGTGCTGGCCAGGTGGCCGGCCAGGGCGCCGGTGAAGCTGGCCTCGGCCGCGCTGGTACCCCAGCGGCGCAGCGACACATAGCGTGCCTCCAGCCCCGGCACGGCCTGCTGCGCGCTGCGGTACAGGGCGTCGAGGGACTGCATTGCCGCGGGCTCGGCGGCCGGTGGAGGCTTGCGCGCGGCGCTGGCGGCAGGCGCGTCCGCGCTCACGTATTTGTAACCCTGCTCGAACAGCGGTGCCAGGCCCAGCCAGGCACCCGTGGCCGCGATCAGGATGTGAAAGCCCAGCCCCCAGATGCCGGCGGACTTGTGCAGGTCCGACATCACCACCCGAAAGCTGCGGCCCCAGCGCTGGGTGAACAGCTCGGTCAATATCTTGCGGTGGATCACGATGCCCGTGGCGATCAGCACCAGCATGGCCGCGCCGAGAAAGCCCACGATCCACCGCGGCCCGAAGAACAGAAACACGTGCAGCATGCGCAGGTACTGGCCGAGTTGGCTGTCCACCGGACCCACCACGGCGCCCGTGTCCGAGCGCAGGGCCACCTTGGTGCGCTGGCTGGCAGGCGCGCCGCGCTCGCGCACGTGGGCGAAGTAGCTGGGGTTGGTGGCGTCGGGCAGGGCGATGGTCTCCACCGTGGCACCCGGGTAGCGCGCCTGCAGCTGCGCCAGCACGGTGGCCAGCGGCGCGGGCGGCTCAGTGCGCGGCAGCCCCGCCAGCGACGGGTTGGCCCACAGGTCGATTTCGTTCTTGAACACCACCACCGCGCCCGAGAAGCAGACGATGAACATCAAGAGCCCTGTGACGATGCCCGCCCACGAGTGCAGGACGAACAGGCGGTTCAGGGTGCGCTGGCTGGTGGGCATGGTGGCGCCGGGTCAGAAGAAGTACGTCAGCCCCAGGCTGAAGTTGCGCGGCAGCGCGGGCGAGACCACGTTGGCGTTGATTGCGCCGTCGTAATACGCCTTGTTGAACAGGTTCTTCACCCCGGCCGTCAGGCGGTAGTTCTCGCCCGCGTAGCTGATGGAAGCATCGGCCACCACGTACGAGGGTAGTGTGAACGGGTACGAGCCGATCTGCTCGCTCACATAGCGCCCGCCCAGGCCCAGCGTGACGCGCTGGTACTGCGGCAGCTTGTAGGTGGCCCAGGCCGTGAGCGTGTGGCGCGGCGTGAGGTTGAGCGGCAGGCCCACGATGGCGGCATTGTTGTCGCGCGTGACCTTGGTCTGCGTGTAGGTGTAGGCGCTGGTCAGCTTCCAGCCGTTCTTCATATCGGCCCCCAGCTCCACCTCCAGGCCGCGCGCACGCTGCTGGCCGGTCTGCACGCTGAAGCCGGTATTCACCGGGTCGGCCGTGGTCACGTTCTCGCGCACCAGGTCAAAGAGGGCCAGCGCACCCGTGAGCTGGCCGCCCGGGGCCTCGTACTTCAAGCCGGCTTCCCACTGCTTGCCGGTCTCGGGCACAAAGGGCGTGCCGTTGAACGCCAGGCCCGAGGTCGGCAAAAAGGACTCGCCGTAGCTCCCATAGGCGGCCCAGCCGGGCTTGAACTCGTACACCAGGCCGGCCGACAGCGTGGTGGCACTGTCCTTTTGCTGCGTCTGCACGCGCGTGAGGCGGTTGTCGATGTCGTTGGTGGACCAGTCGCGGCGCAGGCCCACCAGGGCCGTCCAGCCCTGGCCGAACTTGATCTGGTCCTGCGCATACAGGCCCGCCACCGTGAGCTTGCCGGGCGCGTCGCTGGTCCGCGCCGCAGGGCAGTTGGCCTGCACGCCGTAGGCCGGCGCGAACAGGTCCAGCGCGGCAATGGAGCAGGTGCGGCTGGCCAGCAGGCTGTGGCCGCTGCGCACATCCAGGCCCGTGACCAGTTGGTGCTTTGCGCCCAGCGCCTCGAAGCGCGTGAGCAGCGAGGTGTCGGTGGCCAGCAGGTCGTAGTCCATGGTCTGGCGCGAGGCGCTGCGGTTCTGCAGCCGCTGGTTGGCCTGCAGCGCCTGGTTCGAGACGAAGTTGCCCGTGCCCTTCTCGGTCTCGTAGCGCACGTTCTGGCGGAAAGTCATCGCAGGCGAGACCTGGTGCTCCAGCGCGTAGCCCAGCGTGGTGCTCTCCACGTCGTACACGCCGAACGCGGGCTCGCCGGTGAACAGCGTGCGGGACAGCGTGCCGTTGCGGTTGGGCAGCAGCGTGCCATAGGGTGTGATGCCTTGCTGGCGCATCCACTCGCTGCGGCTGTAGGTGGCGAACAGCACCAGGTCGGTCTGTGCCCCCAGGTCGATGGACAGCGAAGGCGCGAACCAGCGGTCCTTGCGGTAGACGAATTGCGTTGGGTCGTCGGCATCCGTCACCTGCGCATTGATGCGCAGCGCCGTCTTGCCCGATTCGGACAGTGGCCGGTTCACGTCGGCCTGCAGCGTGCGCTGGCCGAAGCTGCCCACCTCGATGCCCACCTCGTTCAGCGGCTCCTTGCGCGGGCGCTTGCTCACGGCGTTGACGATGCCGCCCGGCTGCACCTGGCCATACAGCACCGAGGCCGAGCCCTTGAGCACCTCGAAGCGCTCGTAGCCATAGGGCTGCAGCTTGGCCCACATGCCGGGGCTCTGCACCAGGCCGTCGACCAGGATCGATTCGGTGGAGCGAAAGCCGCGGATGTTGAGGTCGTCAAAGCCCCGGCGCCCGAAGTTCACAGGGCTCACCCCCGCCACCGTCTGCAGCGCCTGCTGCACGTTGGTGATCTGGCGCGACTCCATCTGCTCGCGCGTCACCACACTGACGGACTGCGGGGTTTCCAACCGCCGCATGGGCGCCTTGCCGGCCGTCTGGGCCTCCACAGGAGCAAAGCCCATGTCCTTTTCAGTGCTGGCGTTGATGCGCACTTCCTGCAGCTGGGGGGCTGTGGTGACTGACGTGTCAGCGGCCTGGGCGAAGGCGGATTGCGCCAGGCACAGCGCCAGCGGCGTCAGGGCGAACAGGCCGGCGGTGCGGGCGGGCGAAAGGGCAGGCGTGCGCAGGCGCAGCGCAGCGCGTTGGGGCAGGGGGTGCATGAAAAGGGTCCGAGACAGGAGGAGCAGCGGGCGCTGGCGGGCATCCTGACGGGACACTTGGCTTGCGTGAGGGTATGGATTGTAATGCGAATGAATCTTGTTTGCGAAGATTTGCAAAGACGGGTGGGTTCGTCCTCTCGCGTACTGCTTTCAGTGTGTCGGTCGGGGCTTGCTGGATTTCATCGGCCCATTTCGGCGGGACCCATTCCATCCCTGCAAGTGCCGATCCACCGCGGCGTCTTTGGTCGCTTGTCTCAGCGCTCTTCACCGCCCGCAGGGGCGTTGCTGTCTGGCCCCGCATACCCGGGGTATGCCCCGTCCTCCCCCGCCGCCGCAGCCTCCTGCCGCTCCCGCGCCATCTGCTCTGCCAACTGGCTGCGCCCTTCGCGCGCTACGGCGATCATCTTGGCGCGGTCGCGGTGGTGCGGGTACATGCGGTCGGACAGGGCGATGTTGTGTTCCCTGAAGCGCCGGGTCATCTCATGGGCCTCTTCTGGTGGCAGGCCCATGAGTTCGAGCACCGTGCGGGCGCTGTGCATGCTCGATTCGAACAGCTCGCGCTGCACCAGGGTCACGCCGGCGTCGCGCAGGTTGTTCCAGTGCGTGAGGTCGCGCGCGCGGGCCACCACCTGCAGGTGCGGGAAGTGCTTGCGCGCCAGCACGGCGATCTTGACGGACTGCTCGGGGTCGTCCACGGCGATCACCAGGATGCGCGCCTGCCCGGCACCCGCGATGCGCAGCAGGTCGAGCCGGGTGGCGTCGCCGTAGTGCACCCGGTAGCCGAAGGTGCGCGCCACCTCCAGCATCTCCACGCTGTGGTCGAGGACGGTGGTGCGTATGCCCTGCATCAGCATCACGCGCGCCACGATCTGGCCGTAGCGGCCGAAGCCTGCGATCACGATGGGCGCCTCCTGCGGCTCCGAGATCTCGTCGGCCTCGGGCGCCTTGACGTGCGCATAGCGGCGCAGCAGCACGCGGTCCAGCACCACCAGCAGCAAGGGGCTGGCCAGCATCGACAGCGCCACGGCGCCGATGAGCAGCGAGGCAGTCTCTGCGGGGAACACCTGGGCGCCGGCGGCGGCCTGGAATACCACGAAGGCGAACTCGCCGCCCTGGGCCAGCAGCAGCGTGAACACGGGGCGCTCCTGGTAGGGGATGCCCACCGCGCGCGCCAGCGCATAGATCACCACCGCCTTGCAGGCCAGGAAGCCGAACAAGATTCCGGCCATGAGCCAGGGCGAGCGCATCAGCACGCCGAAGTCGATGCTCATGCCCACGGCAATGAAGAACAGGCCCAGCAGCAGGCCTTTGAAGGGCTCGATGTCGGCCTCCAGCTCGCGCCGGTACTCGCTGTCGGCCAGCAGCACGCCGGCCAGAAAGGCGCCGAGCGCCATCGACAGCCCCACCATCACCATCAGCATGGCGATGCCCACCACCAGCAGCAGCGCGGCGGCGGTGAAGACCTCGGGCGTCTTGCTCTTGGCGATCCAGCGCAGCACGGGCCGCAGCAGCAGGCGCCCGCCGAGGATGATGGCGGCGATCACGCCGACGATCTTGGCCACTTCGAATGCCACCTCGCCCGGCGAGTGGCTGGCGCCCGCGCCGGCCGCTGCGCCCAGCAGCGGCAGCAGCGCCAGGATGGGAATGGCCGCCACGTCCTGGAACAGCAAAATGGAAAAGCCTGCCTGCCCGCTGCTGGTACGCATCAGGTTGCGCTCGGCTAGGCTTTGCAGGGCGATGGCGGTGGACGACAACGCCAGCCCCAGTGCCCCCACCAGGCCCACGCGCCAGGGCAGACCCACCAGGCAAGCCAGCACGAAGAGCACGGCCGCGCAGCCCAGCACCTGGGCGCTGCCCATTCCGAAGATGGGGCGGCGCAGCGCCCACAGCCGGCTGGGCTGCAACTCCAGCCCGACGAGAAAGAGCATCAGCACCACGCCGAACTCCGCGAAGTGCAGTATGTCCTGCACATTGCTGACCAGTGCGAGGCCCCAAGGCCCGATGGCGATGCCCGCCGCCAGGTAGCCAATGATGGCGCCCAGGCCCAGGGCCTTGGCGATGGGCACGGCCAATACGGCGGCCGTGAGGTACAGAAAGCCGTAGGTGAGCCAGGTGGGTGCGTGTTCCATGGGGGCAGGTCGGGCCGGGGGTGGTCTGTTGTGTTGGCAATGTGTGTTCCCTCGGCGTGCACATTTTGGCATCGCTGCGCTTTGCTCTGTTTTTGGTAGCGCAATAGGCCGACATGCTGTGCGGGCCGACCATGGTTGATAAGATACGCGCCCTTGCTTTTGTGTGGTGGGTGCTCCATGGATTTCCAGACCTGGTTGGCTTTTTTCGCGGCCTCGTGCCTGATTGCAGTGTCCCCCGGTTCGGGCGCGGTGCTGTCGATGAGCCATGGCCTGTCGTTCGGCGTGCGCAAGACCGGTGCCACCATCCTGGGCCTGCAGCTCGGGCTACTGCTCATCCTGCTGGTGGCGGGGGCGGGCGTGGGCTCGCTGCTGCTGGCGTCCGAGCTGGCCTTCAGCGTGGTCAAGGTGCTGGGCGCCGGCTACCTGATCTATGTGGGCTTTTGCCAGTGGCGCTCGGGCGATGCCTCGCCGCTGCAGGGCGACGACGAGGTGCCTGCGGGCACATGGCAAAAGCGCTGCCTCACCGGCTTTCTGACCAATGCCACCAACCCCAAGGGCATCATCTTCATGGTGGCCGTGCTGCCGCAGTTCATGACCGACACGCGCCCGCTGTGGACGCAGCTGCTGGTGATGGCCGCCACCACGGTGGCCGTGGACGTGACCGTGATGCACGGCTACGCCGCCGGCGCCAGCGCCATGCGCCGCCTGATGCGCAGCGCCCGGGCCCTGCGTGTGCAGAATCGGGTCTTCGGCGGGCTGTTGATGGCCGTGGGCGCCGGGCTCTTCTTCGTCAAGCGCGGCGGCCAGCACGCATGACGGGCTTGCGTCTTGCTATCGATTGGGTAGCATGACCGGGCGAGTCGGAGCCAGCGCCTGCCTTTGTCTTTCCAGCCGATTTCATTGCCAGACCCAACGCAAGGAGTTTCGTGATGCCAGTGATTGTCGTTGCCAACCCGAAGGGGGGCGTGGGCAAGTCCACGCTGTCGACCAATGTGGCGGGCTACTACGCCAGCCACGGCCACCCCGTGCTGTTGGGCGATACCGACCGCCAGCAATCTGCGCGCCTGTGGCTGGGCCTGCGCCCGCCGGCAGCGCGGCCCATCGGCGTGTGGGACGTCAACTCCGACGTGATCAGCAAGCCGCCCAAGGGCACGACGCATGCGGTGCTCGACACCTCGGCCGGCCTGCACGGCTGGCGCCTGAACGACGTGCTCAAGGTGGCCGACAAGATCATCGTGCCGCTGCAGCCCAGCGTGTTCGACATCTTCGCCACGCGCGAATTTCTGGACCAGTTGGCCGAGCACAAGCGCTCCGCCGGGGTACAGGTGGGCATTGTGGGCATGCGCGTGGATGCGCGCACGCGTGCTGCCGACCAACTGCACCAGTTCGTGGACAACCTCGGGTTTCCGGTGCTGGGCTACCTGCGCGACACGCAGAACTATATTCACCTGGCGGCGCACGGGCTCACGCTGTTCGACGTGGCACCGGGCCGCGTGGCGCGCGACCTGGAGCAGTGGCAGGGCATCTGCGAGTGGCTCGACGCATGAGCGCTGCTCGCCTGAGGGTTATTACCTGTCACCCGGCCGACAAGGCGGGCTGTGGCGCAGCGCTACATTGGTGCCATGAAAATCTTCCGCTCCTACTCCGAAGTCAGCGCCTGCGTGGGCCAGGAGGTCGCCGTGACCGACTGGATCACCATCACGCAGGAACAGGTCAACCTGTTTGCCGAAGCCACGGGCGACCACCAGTGGATCCATGTGGATCCCGAGCGTGCCAAGGCCGGGCCCTTCGGCGCGCCGATTGCGCATGGCTTTCTCACGCTGTCGCTGATTCCGCGCTTCTTCGAGTCGGGCATTGCCATCGAGGGCGCGCGCATGGGCGTCAACTATGGCCTGAACAAGGTGCGCTTCACCTCGCCGGTGCCGGTGGGCAGCCGCGTGCGGGCACGCCTGACCCTGCAGGCCGCAGAGCCGCTGGCGCCGGACGGCATGCAGATGACCTGGCTGGTGACCGTGGAGCGCGAGGGCGGCGACAAGCCCGTGTGCGTGGCCGAGTCGCTGGCCCGCAACTACGGCGCCAAGCCTTGAGGGCAGGGCGCCCGGCGCCCTTTCACCCGGCGCTCTTTCACATTTGGCAGGAGGGCTGAACGATGGACCGCCTGCAAGCCATGAAAGTCTTCGACCGCGTGGTCGACGAGGGCGGCTTTGCCGCCGCCGCCCGCGCGCTCGACATGTCGCCCCCCGTGGTCACGCGCATGGTGGCCGAGCTGGAGCAGCACCTGGGCACGCGGCTACTGCAGCGCACCACGCGCAAGGTGGCGCTCACCGATGCCGGCGAGGTCTACCTGCAGCGGGTGCGCAGCATCCTCAACGAGATCGACGATGCCGAAGCCGAGGCGGTGGCCAGCACGCGCGACCTGCGCGGCACCATCCGCATCGTGGCGCCGCCGGTGCTCACCACCAACTTCCTCGCGCCGCTGACGGCGCTGTGGCATGCGCGCTACCCCAAGTTGATGCTGGACATCAGCGTGGATTCGCTGGCCCTGCGCCGCATCGACGAGTTCGACGTGACCATCATGGTGGCGGGCGAGGACTTCGATGCCAACATCGTGGCCCGCGCCCTCCTGCATGGCGAGGCCATCGTCGTGGCGTCGCCCGAGTACCTGGCGCGCAAGGGTGTGCCCCAGGTGCCGATGGACCTGCTGCAGCACGAGTACCTGCGCGATACGGGCGCACCCGCACGCTCGGAAATGGGCGGCGGGCGCAAGCTGCGCCTGTACCCGGCCACGGGCGATGCGCCCTCGCAGGAGGTGGATGCGCCGCCGGTGCTGCAGTCGGACAGCAATGGCGTGCTGCTGCGCGCGGCCATCGATGGCGCGGGCGTGGCGGTCACCGCGCGCCTGTTGATCGAGGAGCAATTGGCCAGCGGCGAGCTGGTGCATGTGCTGCCCGAGTGGATCGTTTCGCGCTACACGGTGTATGCCGCGCTGCCCTCGGGTCGCATGCTGCCCGCGCGCACCAAGGTGTTCCTGGACTTCATGTCCGAGCAGGGGCCCCAGGCCATTGCGGACCAAAGGTATCACCCCGGCTGAAGCTGCGCCAGTTCGCTTGGAGAGGGGGCGGCTACAGCGCCAGCGGCGCCGAAGCTGTTCTGGCGCCAGGCCTCGAATACCGACACCGCCACCGCGTTCGACAGGTTCAGGCTGCGCTGCCCTTCGATCATGGGCAGGCGCAGCCGCTGGGCGGGAGGGAAGGTTTCGCGCAGTTCGGGCGGCAGGCCGCGCGTCTCGGCGCCGAACACCAGCCAGTCGCCTGGCAGAAAGCAGTTGTCGAACAGGTCCTGCGATCCATGCGTGGTCATGGCGAACATGCGCGCCGGGTCGGGCTGCGCATCGCGCAGGAAGGCCGTCCAGCCCGCATGGCGCAGCACGGCCGTGTACTCGTGGTAGTCCAAGCCGGCGCGGCGCATCAGCCGGTCTTCCATGGAAAAGCCCAGCGGCTCGATGAGGTGCAGGGTGCACCCCGTGTTGGCCGCCAGCCGGATCACATTGCCGGTGTTGGGCGGAATCTCGGGCTCGACCAGGACGATATGGAACATGGGCGGTATTTTGCTGCGAACCTGGTCCTTTGCGGCCGGGTTTTGTAACAAATCATGGGAGGCTTGCGGTGTGGTCCCGGTGCGGTTCCGTGCGGGCGAACACCAGGGCGCTGATGGATGCCACGCCCGCCTCGCGCAATGCGGTGGCGGCGGCATGCAAGGTGGCGCCGGTGGTCATCACATCGTCGATGAGCACGATGCGCTGGCCCCGCAGGCCGGCGGCCCGGGCGGGCTCCACGGCAAAGGCGTCGCGCAGGTTGCGCAGCCGCTCGGCACGCGTCAGCTGCACCTGGTGTACGTGGGTATCGCCTGAGTGGAGCCGCAGCAAAGTGGCTGGGTGCGCCTTGGCGGGCGCCAACTGCCGCGCCAGCAGCAGGGCCTGGTTGAAGCCCCGCTCGCGCAACCGCTCGGTCGACAGCGGGATGGGCAGCACCAGGTCGGCAGCGTCGAGTGCCTGCGCCAGCCCAGGGCTGCCGCGCATCAGCGCGGCCAGTGTGGCGGCCCAGCCGGGGTCGGCGCGGAACTTGAAATCGGCCAGCACGCCGGACCAGGGGTAGGCGTAGTCCACGGCGGCCAGGCAGTGCTCGAAGACCGGTGGCGCGCGCAGGCAGGCGCCACACACCGTGACACCCTCGGGCACGCGCAGGGCACAGTGGGTGCAGCGCGGCACCGGCTGGGCGAAGCGGGCCGTGCAGGCCGGGCAGATGCGCGTGGCGGGCCATGCATGGCAGACGGCGCACTGGCTGGGCAGGGCGCCGGCCAGCGCAAACCGGTGGGGCAGGGCGCCGGCCAGCGCCCTGAGCCTGCGCCCCACCCCCGATAGCCCTGTGAACGCCTTGAACTGCATGAGTCAATATACTCGTTGGGCCCCCGGTTCCTGTGTGGGGCCCGGTTCCTACGACATGCCCACAGAGCGCCCCCCCACGATTGATCCCCTTGCTGCTGCCCGCTGGCATGCCGCCGCGCCTGCCATGGCCCCCTGGCTCCACGAAGAGGTGGCCCGCCGCATGGAGGACCGCCTGCAGTGGATACGCCAGGCCCCCGCGTCCTGGTGCCACTGGGACCCCGTGCGCGGCGGCCTGCAGGGCCATGCGCTGGTGAGTGCCCGCTATCCCAAGGCCGCCTGCCAGGTGGCCGAGACCGCTGCGCACTGCGTGCCGGTGGCCGAGCAGGCGCTGGCCCGGCCCTGGTGGAGCCCGGCACGCTGGAGCGGCCCGGCGCCGCAGTTCGGCCTGCCGCCCGATGCCAGCGTGCAGATGCTCTGGGCCAACATGGCGCTGCACACAGCGGCCGACCCGCAGGCCCTCATCGGCCAGTGGCACCGCGCGCTGGCGACCGACGGCTACCTGATGTTCTCCTGCCTGGGGCCCGACACCGCGCGCGAGCTGCACGGCGTGTACGCCGCGATGGGCTGGCCGCCGGCCGGCCATGCCTTCACCGACATGCACGACTGGGGCGACATGCTGGTGCACGCCGGCTTTGCCGAGCCGGTGATGGACATGGAGCGCATCACGCTCACCTTCGCCACGCCCGAGCGCCTGCTGCAGGAGCTGCGCGAGCTCGGCTGCAACCTGCACCCCGGCCGCTTCGGCGCATTGCGCGGGCGCGATTGGCGCAAGCGCCTGCACGCGGCCCTGGTGCAGCACCTGGCCGACCCTGCGCAGGACGGGCAGTTGGCACTGACTTTCGAGATCATCTACGGCCATGCCTTCAAACCTGCGCCGCGCCTGAAAATGAGCGCCAGCAGTGCCGTTTCGCTGCAGGACATGCGGGCCATGCTGGCCACAGGTACAGGTAGAAGTACCGGGTAGGCTCGTGTCAATGACATGGAACAAGGCACGCTACAATTCAGGGTTATTGGGATTTCGGGCATCTTCCCGCGCAACGTAGCGGGCTGCGCATGCCGCGCCAGTGGCTTTTCTGGTGTGGTCTGCAGCCGGCAGTCTTGTGGGCACCTCCGGTGACAGGCTTGGTTTTTCGTTTTGCCACTGTCTCGGGTCAGCGCATCGATTGGCGCCTGGCCCGCAACTGCTCGGTAACCCCCGCGCAGATGGGCTGGATGTACCTGTCGCTGTGTTCGGTTTCACTGGGCATTGCAACGTTCTTCTGGATGCTCGGGGCCCGTCTGGTCATGCCCTTCGCATGGCTGGAGATGGTGGTGGTTGGGTTGGCATTCGCCATGTACGGACGTCATGCGGCCGATGGCGAGAGGATTTCACTGCAGGGCTCGCGCCTGGTGGTGGAGTTGGAGACAGCAGGCAAGCTCGAGCGCGCCGAATTCGACCGGAGCTGGGTTCGCGTGGAACCCAAGACCGGCGACCGGTCGTTGATCACCTTGTCTGCACAGGGCCGATCGGTGGAAGTGGGGCGCTACGTGCGCCCCGAGCTTCGGCCGGCCCTGGCATCGGAGATACGCATGGCCTTGCGCGCAGCCTGACCCCACGCAGGCGCGCCAGCAGGGATTGGTTAATTTGAGGCTTAGAAGTAAATGAGAACTATGAAGAGCATTTCCAACAAGCTGGCTTCTCTGCTCCTGATCGCCGGTGCATGGGTGGGCGGCGTGGCCCATGCCGTTCAAGACCTGCCTGGCGGTCCCGCAGTCAACCAGCTCAATCTGCACCCCCCTGTCACCAGGATTGCAGAGGAGCAGCATTTCCTGCACTGGATGATGCTGGTCATCTGCACGGTGATCTTCGTAGCCGTCTTCGCCGTGATGTTCTATTCCATCTGGAAGCATCGCAAGTCCAAAGGCGCCAAGGCGGCCAATTTCCATGAGTCCGTGACCGTGGAAGTGGTCTGGACCATCATCCCCTTCATCATCGTGATCCTCATGGCCCTGCCCGCCACCAAGGTGCTGGTGGCCCAGAAGGACACGACCAATGCCGACCTGACCATCAAGACCACGGGCTACCAGTGGAAGTGGGGCTACGACTACATCACCGGCGAGGGTGAGGGCCTGGCCTTCATCTCCACGCTGGACAGCAGCCACCGCGTGATGTCCGACAGCGGCAACGTCAAGGACGCGCCCGCCGACTACCTGCTCAAGGTGGACAACCCGATGGTGGTACCGGTCAACAAGAAGATCCGCATCATCACCACCGCCAACGATGTGATCCACGCCTTCATGGTGCCCGCCTTCGGCATCAAGCAGGATGCGATCCCCGGCTTCGTGCGTGACACCTGGTTCCGCGCCGAGAAGATTGGCGACTACTACGGCCAGTGCGCCGAGCTGTGCGGCAAGGAGCACGCCTACATGCCCATCCATGTGAAGGTCGTGTCCGCCGAGGACTACACCACCTGGGTGGCCGCTCAGAAGAAGAAGGCCGCCGCCAAGCTTGACGACCCGACCAAGGTCTGGACGCTGGAAGACATCACCAAGCGTGGCGAGAAGGTCTACGCGGCCAACTGCGCCGCCTGCCACCAGGCCAACGGCAAGGGTGCCGGCCCGATCAAGCCCCTGGACGGCTCGGCCATCGTGCTCGACACCGACCATGCCAAGCAGATCCAGATCCTGCTCAAGGGCGCGGCCAACGGCGCCATGCCCTCGTGGGCGCAACTGAGCGACACGGACATCGCCGCCGTGGTCAGCTACACCAAGAACAACTGGTCCAACAAGACCGGTCAGCTGGTGCAGCCTGCTGAAGTCCTGGCCCAGCGTGGCAAGTAATCACCGCCCCATCGCATTGAGGAATACAAAATGAGCGCAGTTCTCGACGACAAGCATGGGCACGCAGGCGACCACGCACACGACGACCATGGCCACCACGGCCCCACCGGCTGGCGCCGCTGGGTGTACGCCACCAACCACAAGGACATCGGTACCCTGTACCTGCTGTTCGCCTTCACCATGCTCATGGTCGGCGGCATCCTGGCCCTCTTGATCCGCGCCGAGCTGTTCCAGCCCGGCCTGCAGCTGGTGAACCCCGAGCTGTTCAACCAGCTGACCACCATGCACGGCCTGATCATGGTGTTCGGCGCCATCATGCCGGCCTTCGTGGGCTTCGCGAACTGGATGATCCCGCTGCAGATCGGCGCATCCGACATGGCCTTCGCGCGCATGAACAACTTCAGCTTCTGGCTGATGATCCCGGCAGCGCTGATGCTGGTGAGTTCGTTCTTCATGCCCGGCGGCGCCCCTGCTGCCGGCTGGACGCTGTACGCACCGCTGACCCTGCAGATGGGCCCCTCCATGGATGCCGGCATCTTCGCCATGCACATCCTGGGCGCCTCGTCCATCATGGGCTCGATCAACATCATCGTCACCATCCTGAACATGCGCGCCCCCGGCATGACGCTGATGAAGATGCCCATGTTCGCCTGGACCTGGCTGATCACCGCCTACCTGCTGATCGCCGTGATGCCCGTGCTGGCCGGCGCCATCACCATGACGCT
>Ga0308157_10000764_pt1 | contig 88814 bp, 78 predicted proteins | sample PhyBR1_FD_201035 | JGI IMG/M metagenome (GOLD analysis project Ga0308157, IMG submission 201035) | Phyllosphere microbial communities from UC Gill Tract Community Farm, Albany, California, United States - DLSLB.R1 | ecosystem: Host-associated > Plants > Phyllosphere > Unclassified | place: USA...
CCTGCTGGCTTTCGGGGCCGCGCTCCACTTCGGCGCCGCGCTCCGCTGACCTGCGACGACACGACCGAGGAGACGACATGACGGACAACCCGCTGACGCTCGACGCGCTGCTCGCCCTGGAGCACCGAGGCTGGGAGTCCCTCACCCGGCACGAGGGCGGTCGCTTCTACGGCGCGCTGATGACGGCCGACGCGGTGATGATCCTCGTCAACGGCATGGTCCTGGACCGCGAGACCATCGCCGCGACCCTCGACGACTCGCCCGCCTGGAGCACGTTCAGCCTTGAGGACGCACGCCTGGTGCCGACGGGAGAGGGCGGCGCCGCGCTCGTCTACAGGGCGACTGCCGCGCGTGACGACGAGGACGAGCCGTTCGTGGCCTTGATGTCGAGCCACTACACGCTGGTGGACGGCGAGCCTGCGCTGACGCTGTACCAGCAGACGACGGTGACGCACTGAGGGGTCCCGTCGTCGGCGGGCGGACGGGATCCGTGGCCGTGCGGATCGAGGGGGCAGGAGGGCGCTCCGCTGTTTTTCTGCACATCCGTGTGATCTCGGCGGCATCGGACGAAAGTCCTGCTCATCCGTGGTCGTTGAACTGTAATCTTCTGGTGTCTCCGGTGGGGAGACGAGGGGGACGAGCGCATGTCGCCGACGCCCCGGTCCGTGCCGCGCACGGACATCGGTGACGATCACGAAGGATGGGCATGAACGCTCAGCACCCGACTCCGCCGCGCCCTGAGGGCAGCCACGACTGGCCCTCGGCGCCCGTCTACGGCCAGAGCCCGCAGGGCGGACTGCCCTTCGAGCCGGCCGCCCCGCCGCAGCAGCCGCAGCGACCCGTCGCGGCACCGGCGAAGAGCTTCCCGATCGCGTGGGCGCTCTCGCTGTTCCTCGGCGTGTGGGGCGCGGACCGCTTCTACCTCGGGAGGTGGAAGACCGGCCTGCTGAAGTTCTTCACCATGGGCGGGCTGTGGATCTGGTGGCTGGTCGACCTGGTGCTGCTGAGCACCGGGCGGGTGAAGGACGCCAAGGGACGCCCCCTGCGCCAGTTCGACACCATGAAGTGGGCCGCCCGCGCGATCTCCGGCGCCGTCGTCGCCGGGTTCGTCGGCCTGATGATACTGAGCGCGACGACCGAGACGCCCCCGCCCGCCGAGGTGGCCGGCGGCGAGTCCGCGGTCCTCGAGGAGGCCGCGGCGCCGACGGAGGAGCCGGTCGAGGAGCCGACGACGGAGGCTCCGACCAGCGAGGCTCCGACGACCGAGGTGCTGACGGAGGCGCCCACGACCACCGCCGCTCCGACGCCCACCCCGGAACCGGAGCCCGTCGCGGCCGAGGGCACCGCCCTCGCTCAGCTCGCCGGGCTGGACGTGAAGGGCCGCGCGCCGAAGACCGGCTACGACCGCGACCTGTTCGGCTGGCGCGACGACATGGACCGCAACGGCTGCGACACCCGCAACGACATCCTGCGCCGCGACCTCACCCAGGTCACCCTCAAGGGCGGCACCGGAGGCTGCGTGGTGCTGCGCGGCACGCTGGACTCCCCGTACAGCGGGGGCGAGGTCTCCTTCGACCGCGAGAACAACTCGATCGACATCGACCACGTCGTCGCGCTCTCCGACGCCTGGCAGACCGGCGCCGCGAGCTGGGACGAGCAGACCATGCGCGAGTTCGCCAACGACCCGCTGAACCTGCTCGCTGTCGAGTCGAGCCTGAACCGGCAGAAGGGCGACGGCGACGCCGCGACCTGGCTCCCGCCCGCGAAGGACTACCGCTGCGAGTACGTCGCGAGGCAGATCGCCGTGAAGGACAAGTACGACCTGTGGGTCAAGCCCGCCGAGGCCGACGCCATGGATCGCGTGCTCGGCGACTGCGACGGCTTCCTCGCGCTCGAGGACGACGACCAGTGGCCGGCGACCGGCGAGGGCGACGTCGTCGCGACCGAGGAGGAGCCCGCGCCGGAGCCTGAGCCTGAGCCGGCCCCTGAGCCCGAGCCTGCTCCGGAACCCGAGCCCGAGCCCGCTCCCGCGTACGAGCCTGCCCCGAAGGAGGAGTCGAACGACAGCGGCTCCGGTGGCGGCAGCGCCTATTACAAGAACTGCGACGCCGCGCGCGCGGCCGGTGCGGCCCCCGTGCACGCCGGCGACCCCGGCTACAGCAGGAAGCTGGACCGCGACGGCGACGGGGTCGGCTGCGAGTGAGTCCGACGGCACGGGCATGACCTGACCGTTCATGCCCGCGCCTCGCGAAGGATTCCAGCTCCAGTCCGCTATACCCGCTGAGGGTGGGCGGCCGTCAGCGCCGCTGCAGCACCAGCACCGCGTCGAGGTGCTCGCCCTCCGACCCGTCGGGGGCGGTCGCGGCGCGCGGCCGCTCCTCGGCGAGCTCGAGCTCCCACTCCTCGGCCGAGCCGCCGAGCTGTGCCGCCTCGTCCTGCACGGAGACCATCTTCGCCGGATGGTCCTTCGCCCAGGACGGAGGCGCGGCATGGGAGACGATCACGAGATGACCGCCGGACCGGATCGCGGCGGCGGCGCGGCGCAGGATCGCGATGCGGTCCAGCGCCACGTTCGACTGGAAGAAGCTCGCAGTGACCAGATCGACCGAGGCCGGCTCCGGCTCCCAGGCGTCGAGGTCGACTGCCTCGAAGCTCGCCCCGTCGAGCCCCCGCGAGGCGGCCTCGTCACGGGCCCGGCCGACGGCGGTGGCGGAGATGTCCAGGCCGAGTGCGGTCCAGCCCTGCTCGGCGAGCCACAGCACGTCCCCGCCCTCTCCGCAGCCGAGGTCGATCGCCGTGCCTGGCGCGAGCTCGGCGACGACCGACGCCATGGTCGCGTTGACCTTCCCCGACCACACTCGCTCGCTGCCGGAGTAGCGCTGCTCCCAGTACTCGGTGGGGGAGAGGCCGGGATCCGGCTCGGCGTGCGCGTGCGGGGCGTGGTGGTGTGCGGTCATGGGGCGAGCCTCGCAGACCGTGCCGCGGTGCGAAAGCGCTCTTGCCGCCCGCGCCAGCGCGGCCCGGTTGCCCATGCCGATCCCGCGGCCCGGGGTAGATTGTCGCCACATCCAGCGGCATCGCCGCCGCTTGCCGACGAGGGGAGGGGGCCCGATGACGAGCACGCGCCAGAGCCGCGCCGAGAAGGTCGACGCCGCGACCCCTGATTCCCGCAACCGAGTCGTCGACTTCCTCCGCGCCGCCGCGATCACCGTGGTGGTCCTCGGGCACTGGACGATCATCGCCGTCGACCCCGACGGCGGGATCCTCCCGCACGGCGTGCTCGACGGCGCGACCTGGACCCACCCTCTGACCTGGCTGTTCCAGGTCATGCCGATCTTCTTCCTCGTCGGCGGCTACTCCAACGGGCTCTCCTGGCGCTCCGCGAGACGGAAGGAGATCGGCTACGCCGAGTGGCTGCGGACCAGGCTCCGACGCCTCGGCATCCCGCTGATCCCCCTGCTGCTCACCTGGCTCGTGATCGGCGTGGTCGCCGTCGCGCTCGGCGCCTCGCATGCGACGGTGCAGCTCGCCTCCCAGATGGCGCTGATCCCCACCTGGTTCCTCGCCGCGTACCTGATGGTGATCCTCGTCGGCCCGCCGTGCCTGTGGCTGTGGGAGCGCTTCGGCTGGTGGTCCATCGTGGGCGGCATCGCGCTCGCCGGCATCGTCGACGCGATCAGCATCGCCGCCGACCAGCCGCTGCTCGGCTACCCGAACTACCTGCTCGTCTGGGCGGCGTTCCACCAGGTCGGCTACGCCTGGCTCGACGGCCGGCTCTCAGGCATCGGCCGACGGATGCTGCTCGCCGCGATCGGGCTCGTGGGCCTCCTGCTGCTGGTGACGGTGGGGCCGTACCCGGTCTCGATGATCACCGCCGGGGGAGATGCGATCTCCAACTCGAGCCCCACGCGCGTGACGATGGCGTTCCTCGGCATGCTGCAAGCCGGGCTCGTGCTGTCGCTGGAGAAGCCGCTCGAGGCCGTGCTGCGCCGGCCACGGCTCTGGTTCGTCACCGTGCTCGTGAACCAGCGGATCATGACCTGGTTCCTGTGGCACCTCACCGTCATGGTGGGCCTCGCCCACCTGCTGCTGGCGCTCGACGCCCGGGTGCTGCTGCCCGAGCCGCTGAGCGGACTGTGGTGGGCGACCCGGCCGCTGTGGGCGCTCGTGCTGCTCGCCCTGACCGGCGTAGTCGTACTCGTGATGGGGCGCTTCGAGGATCCGCGCGGCGACGACCGTCCCGCACCGCCGCTGTGGAAGCCGATCGCCGCGGCGGTGTGCGTCATCGCGGGGCTCGCGGTGATGGCGTCAGTGGGCGTGGTGGGGGAGAGCGGTGTGACGTGGTGGTGGCCGCTGCTGCCGGTGGCGGGGCTTTGGGGGTTTGGGGTGGTGTCGGTCGCTCGTCGTCGCGGCCTTTAAATCCCGGCCGGTTGGACGTGCCTACGCCACCGCCCGCGCTTCCATGAAGAGGTCTGCGGGCATCGTCCTGTCTAGCCGCCACACGATCTGCATCGGCCGTGACCCCGTCGCCTGCTGGAACTGGGCCGTGCCGAGGCAGGTGTAGGGCTCGGTGCCGATGTCGCCGGTCTTCGCGCGCCGTACGAAGAGGACGACGCTGGAGCCGCGCGATGTGTGGTTGATGTATCGCTGCCCCGTGGGGCTCTCCACGCTCGTCGTGCTCTGGGACTCCCAGTGGAAGAGCTGCTGGTTGATGGCGTAGTCGCGGTACATAGTGGTGGGGGAGTAGTCCGCTTCGGACTTCTTGAGCGTCACCAGTAGCGCGTCCACGTTCATGCCGGGGAGCCACTTCACGCCTTCGCGGATCGAACCCGGTGCGCCGACGTCCAGGGTGCCAAGCCCCAATCCGGCCAGGAGCTCCTCGCGGGAGTACCTCGCATGCGATCGCAGCGGTGAGGCGGCGACTGAACCAGAGAGTGCTTCCGGGCGGACTCGAGAAGACTGCTCCTGGAACGCGAGCAGGTGGAGTAGCTCTTCGATCACCGAGGCGTGTGAACGTAGTTCGTCGAGGCCGGTACGAATGCTCCGCTCCCCGTTGGGCCAGAAGGAATATACCAGCATCGCGGCGTGCAGATACTTTTCAATCCCGGCGGGGAGAGTCGGCGCGGTGAGAAGCCGGCGGTACGCCTGGATCCGGTCAGGATCGTCGATGTGAGTCAGCGTGCCCACGCGGCGCAGGAGGGCGTCGGCCGTGTCTGAGAGCGGCCCTCCCCGGTCGGCGGGGAAGGCCCAGTCCACGAGAGTGGACCAGCTCGCCGAACGCTTCTGGCTGTTCAAGCTGCGCGTCCCGGGACCGTAGATGTCAGCGAGGGACCGCTCTGCCGCGTGCAGGTATGAGCCCAAGCCGTAGTCACTCGGGGAGGCGTCGGCTGGCTTGTGCTGACGAACGTCTGCCACCAAATCGCGCGTGGAGAGCTTGAGCTGCTTCTTCACGTTCGAGAGCACAATGTCCTGCGCAACGCGGTCGAAGACGATCTGCGTTCCGGGAGGGAGGAACGGGAACCCCTCGCGAATGCTCCGCTCGAGCCGATTCCGCGAGAGACCAGTGAGTGCCCGGTACTTCAGGTCGAAGCGGAAGCTTGTGTGCTGGAGCCCCACGAAGTCGAGGACCGTCAGTACAGCCTTGTTGTCCGCACGCCGGAGGCCACGCCCGAGCTGCTGGAGGAAGATCGTCGCGGACTGCGTCGGGCGCAGCATCAGGACCGTGTCGATCATCGGGATATCGAGACCCTCATTGAAGAGGTCGACAGCGAACAGACACACGATCTCGCCGCGCCGCAGCTTCGCGAGCCCCTCCTGCCTCTCATCGGACCCCGAGGCGCCGCTGAGCGCCAGCGAGGGGAGCCCTGCACGACGGAACACCTCGGCCATGTAATGAGCGTGCTCGACACTGACGCAGAAGCCGAGCGCGCGCATCCCGCTGGGGTCGGTGACCTTGTCTCGAAGCGCTTGCAGCACCTTGGCAGCGCGAGCGTCATTGCCGGTATACAAGGTGTTCAACTGGTCAATGTTGTACGCACCGCGGGTGAATCGCAACCCGCTGAGATCCACACCGTCGGCGATCCCGAAGTAGTGGAACGGAACAAGCAAGTCTGCGCTGAGCGCGTCCCACAGCCGCAGCTCGCTCGCCACGCGACCGCCGAAGAACTCCTGAGCCACGTCCACCCCGTCGGCCCTCTCGGGTGTCGCGGTGAGCCCAAGGAGTTCCCTGGGGGTGAAGTAATCGAGGCCCTTTCGGTACGTCGCCGCCTCGGCATGATGGAACTCGTCGATGACGATGATGTCGAAGTGATCGCGCGCCCATCGCTCGAGCTCGCCGGCCTGCTGCAACGACTGGATCGAGGCGAAGACATTCCGCCGCCGGATGGGCTTCCGCCCGTCGACGAACAGCTCCCCGAACGCGCCGTCCTTCAGAACGTCGCGGTAGGTCCTCAGGGACTGCTCGAGGATCTCCTTGCGGTGCGCGACAAAGAGGATCGTCGGTTGGTCGGCGTCCGATGTCCGCAAGCGCTTGTAGTCGAGCGCGGCAACCACGGTCTTGCCTGTGCCAGTTGCCGCGACAAGCAGGTTGCGGTGTCGATCGTGCACCTCCCGCTCGGCGGCGAGGTCATCCAGCATCTCTGTTTGATGTGGGTACGGACGCACGTCGAGATGGCTGATCGACAGGTCTGTCGCGGAGGCGCGGCCGCTGTTCTTCGCGAGGAGTGCATCGAGGAATTCGGCGTCAGTGTCTGGGTTGTACGGCGCAAACGCCGCGTCGTCCCAGTAGGTCTCGAAGGTCGACTCAAACTTGTCGACCAGGGTCGGAGTCGCGAGGTGCGAGAGACGGACGTTCCATTCCAGTCCGTCGACGAGTGCTGCCCGGCTCATGTTCGAGCTGCCCACATACGCGGTGGTGTACCCACTGGACCTATGGAACATCCACGCCTTCGCGTGGAGATGGGTGGACTGCGCGTCGTAGTTCACCCGCACTTCGGCGTTCAGAGAGCGCACGAAGTAGTCCAACGCCTTCCGGTCCGTGGCACCGATATATGTGGTGGTCAGAACCCGGAGGGGCACGCCGCGCTCTGCCGCCTCGCGCAAAGCTGATTCCAGCACGCGGATCCCGCTCCACTGCACGAACGCGCACAACAGGTCAATGCGATCCGCGCTCGCCATCTCGAGGCGCAGTTCCGAGCCGAGCTGCGGATCCATTCGCGAGTTCGTGAAGAGCGCGACGTCGCTGAGCGGCGTCGACGGTCGGGGCAGGAACGGTGTCTCCGGGGCCGTCACCGAGGTAAGGAGACGCGGCCCAGGAGACACCTCGGGATCTGGAACATTGGAGGGCAACGCAGAGAGGAGACGATTCGCGAGGGCGATGCGCTCCTCACGGGGTGCGGTCTTCAACGCCTGCTCGACTGTCCGTGCGACGTGCTGAGTGAGGACGTGCGCGACATCCGCGTCGTCGACGTCTTCCGTCGGGGTGAGGAAGCCCTGCTCTTCGGTCGACTGCACTGCATCGGTAAGGCCAGTGGTCAGGAGCAGTTCATAGAGACCGGGGCCGAGGGGCTGCTGCGCCTCCATCACTCCGCCTTGGACTCGTGACGAAGAGACGCGAGCCGCTCTGGCAACCCGTCAAGAAGGGGCACATCCCCGGGCGCCCACTGCAGGGAGGACAGCTCGGTGAGTGGCACCCACTGCATCGCGTCGTGGTCGCTGCTGGAGACGGGATCATCGCCCTCGAACTCGGCCGCGTAGCAGGACAGCTCAATCCGCACGCTGCCGACGTCGCTGAGGCTTCGGTCCACGAAGGGTCCGACGGTGACGTCGACGTTCAGCTCTTCCTGCAGCTCGCGGCGCAGCGCGACCTCAGGGGACTCGCCAGGTTCAATCTTGCCGCCCGGGAACTCCCACAACCCGCCGGCGCTGCGGTCGGCGTTACGTCGGGCGGCGAAGACAGCGCCGTCCCGTTCGACGATGGCGCCGACGACTCGGATGATTGGACTCTCCACCGCGAACTCTCCTCTGCCCTGGGCCGACACCGTCGATCGTACGAAGCGACGGTGACAGGCGCAGCGAAAGGCACAGGACGGGTGGAACGGGACTTACGCGGCCGACGCGAGCTCTCGCCTCGTCCGCACCCCGAGCACCCACGCCCCCACCAGCGCTACGACGATCCCGTTCAGCGGCGCGATACCGATCCCGAACTCGTTCGACACCCACGCCACCACGCACCCGACCACGTACGGCACGAGCGCCTGCCACCGCACCTTCTCCGTCAAGGTCGAAAGCGCTGGCTGACCGCCGCGCCAGCGAGCGATCCAGTCGCCGATGAGCACCCCGCCCACCGGCGGGATGAGGATGCCGATGAGGCTGAGGTAGCCCACGATGTGCCCCTCCACTCCGAGCAGCGCCAGCACGGTGCCGATGGCGACGCCACCGATGATGAAGGGGCCCTTGCGCCTCGCGTTCGCGAGCTCGGCCCCGGCGACGCCGAAGGCGTAGGCGGCATCCGCGTTGGACTTCCACAGGTTCCCGAACAGGAAGAACAGGCCCCAGCCGATCATCCCCATGCCCAGCAGCAGGGTCGTGAAGTCACCCTCCCCGAACGCGAGCGCGGAGACGGCGCCGAAGAACACCATCAGCCCGTTGCCGATCACGAAGCCGAGCCCGCAGGCGAGCACGGCGTCGCGGCCGCGCCTTGCGAAGCGGGTCCAGTTCGCGGCCTGCGTGCCGGCAGAGGCGAAGGTGCCCACCACGGTGGTCACGGCCGCGGCCCACGTCATGGAGGTGGTGGGGGCGATGTCGAACAGGCCCCGCCAGCCGCCCACCTCGCCGAGCGCGAGCCCGGTGATCCAGAAGGCGAGCACCAGGATCAGCGGGGTGGAGATCAGCGAGACCCAGTACATGCCCTCGTAGCCGTACAGCGCCGTGAGCATCATCAGCGCCGAGACGCCGATCATCACCAGGCCCGGCGCCCAGGCGCTCTCCCAGCCGAAGGCGAGCGCGGTCATCTGCCCGATCGAGCCGACCGCCACCCCGTACCAGCCGATCTGCGTGCCGCCCAGCAGCACGGAGACCAGCTTCGAGCCGGCGGTGCCGAAGGTGTAGCGGGACATGACCACGGTGGTCAGCCCCGTGCGGGCACCCAGGAAGCCGATCGCGGCGACGTACGCGCCGAGCACCAGCGAACCCACCAGCAGCACGGCCAGGAACTCGGAGAAGCGGAAGGCCGCGCCGATGGACGCTCCGGCCATCAGCGTCGGCGCGAAGACGGTGAATCCGATCAGCACCACCGAGATCGAGACGACGCCGCGACGGGCGGAGCGGGGGACCGGCGTGACCGGGTAGTCAGGGTCGACGGGCTCGGCGGCGGTGCCCTCCTCGAGCTCGGCCGCGGTCACCGGCCCTGGCCCTCGCCATCGGCCCCGCCCTCGGCGGCCCCGTCCGAGGCCGACGCGCCGAGCTCGCCCGTCTCCACGCCGATGTCCTCGCTCCAGATCTCGGGACGCTCGGCGATCATCCGCTCCATCAGCGCCACGCACTCGGGATCATCGAGCACGTCCACGACCACGCCCCGCTCGCGCAGCAGGTCCTCGGCCATCTCGAAGGTGCGGTTCTCGCCCACCACGATCCGCGGGATCTCGTACAGCAGCGCGGTGCCGGAGCACATGATGCACGGCGACAGGGTCGTGTACAGCACCGACTCCCGGTACACGCTCGCGCGCAGCCGCCCGGCCTTCTCGATCGTGTCGGTCTCGCCGTGCAGGATCGCGGAGTCCTTCTGCACGCGCTGGTTGTGACCGGCGGCGAGCACCTGCCCGTCGTGGACCAGCACCGCGCCGATCGGCACCCCGCCCTCGTCCCAGCTCTTCTGCGCCTGCTCGATCGCGAGGGAGAGGAAGCGGCGGTCGTCCTCGGCGGTGGGGGTCCAGGTCATGGCGGGGTGCTCCTGCGGGGTGGGGGAGGGGTCGGAGAAGATCGTACGAGGGGCCGGGTACATCAGGGCCATGAGGCGGAACGAGCGAGACGAATCGGGTGATCCGCCCCGCGGAGATCACGATCAGGTCACGGACTGGTCCGTGTGGGAGCGGGAGCCGTCGCGACCGGGTTCGGTGGCGGGCATGGCTCACATCTCACGACGACGTGTCCTCGGTGCCATGAGCGCCCTCCCCCTCCTCACCCTCCCCGCCGCCGCCCAGGCCGTCGGCAAGGGCCCCGAATGGGGCGGCAACGGCAACATCACCACCGCCCACCTCTCCACCTACGGCGACCTCGCCGCCTTCCTGCAGAAGCAGACCGAGAAGCAGCCGGCGATGGAGCTGACCGTGATCGGGCAGTCGGTCAAGGGCCGGGACCTCTACCTCGCCTCCTGGATCTCCGACCCCGCGAAGCCCACGATCCTCTACCTCACCCAGCAGCACGGCAACGAGCAGCTCACCACCGAGGGCGCGCTCGAGTTCATCAAGCACCTGGGCACCGGTCGCGGCCGCGACGTGCTCGACGGCGCGAACATCCTGGTCGTCCCGATGCTGAACCCCGACGGGGCGATGGGCGACGTGGACTTCTCCCTCGACGGCTACATCGCCCACGGCGACCGCCACCTCACCCGCTACAACGCCCGCGAGGTCGACCTCAACCGCGACCACGTCGACCGGCTCCAGCCCGAGACCCAGGCGCTGCACGAGAACGTGCTCGCCGTCCACGACATCGACTACATGATCGACCTGCACCACCAGGGCGCGTACAGCGCGATCGACGAGGAGTGGGTCTCCGGCTCGATCCTTCACCCGACCACCCCCAATGCTTCCGCCGACCTGGTCGAGCGCTCCAAGCGGCTGGGTGCCGTCGTGTACGACGCGGTCGACTCCACCGGCTGGGGGCTGATCGGGAAGTACGCCGGCGGTTCCGCGGAGACCATCAGCCGCAACGGTCTCGCCGTCGAATACGACATCGCCACGCTGCTGTTCGAGATGCGCGGGATGTCCGACCACGAGGGCGAGGACTACGTGCTCGGGGCCCGCAGCAGCGGGTACCTGATCCGCCAGACGGTGCTCACCCTGGAGTCGACCGCCCGTGCGATCGCCGACGGATCCGTCGACGCCGCGGACACCTCCTTCTGGGACACTCTGCCCACCCAGGAGTGGCACAACCCCGACGAGTGAGGGCGGCGGTGAGGACCGCGGCCGGCCGCGGTCCTCACCCCATGTACGCCTCCGCCAGCAGCTCCGCTGACCGCAGCCGCTGCTCCACCCGCGGGCCCTGGTGGGCGATGATCAGCTCGTCGGCGCCGGTGGCCTCGGCGAACTCGGCGACCTGGTCCCGCACCACGTCGGCGGTGCCGACGGCGCTGTAGGTCGCCATCTGGTGCAGGTGCTGGGCCTGGGGAGCGGCGAGCAGCTCGTCGGCCTGCTCGTCGGTGTACTCGGTGCCCGGGCGCAGCAGCAGCGCCACCCGGCTGCGCATCATCTCGTGCTGCTGGCGCTCGGCGTCGGCCCGATCGTCGGCGGCGATCACGTTGAAGCCGGCGATGACGTGGGGCTTCTCGAGCTGCTCGGAGGGCTGGAACTCGCGGCGATAGAGCGCGATCGCCTCGTGGAGGGCGCCGGGGGAGAAGTGCGAGGCGAAGGCATAGGGCAGGCCGAGCGTGGCGGCGAGGCCCGCGCCGAACAGCGAGGAGCCCAGGATGTACAGCGGGACGTCAGTGCCCTTGCCCGGGTAGGCGTCCACGCCGGGGATCCGGGACTGTCCCTGCAGGTAGGCCTGCAACTCCATGACGTCTTCGGGGAAGGTATCGGCGGAGGCGCCGCTGCGGCGCAGCGCGCGCATCGTGTTCTGGTCGGTGCCCGGCGCACGGCCGAGGCCCAGGTCGATCCGGCCCGGGTGGAGCGTCTCGAGGGTGCCGTACTGCTCCGCGATCACGAGCGGGGAGTGGTTGGGCAGCATGACGCCGCCCGCTCCGAGCCGGATCGTGCTGGTGTGCGCGGCGACATGGGCGATCAGCACCGAGGTCGCGGAGGAGGCGATCGACGCCATGTTGTGGTGCTCGGCGTACCAGACCCGCCTGTACCCGGCCTCCTCCGCCTTTCGGGCCAGGGCGACCGTGCCCTCGAGCGCGTCCGCCGGGGTCTGGTCGCGCGCGGCGGTCGCGAGGTCGAGGATCGAGAGCGGGACGGGCATGGAGCACCTTTCGTCATCAGGCGGCGCTGGGCGCGCAGCACCTGAGGGAGCAACGCTCGCCGCCCCCTTCTTCTTCCCGGCCACCCCGTGGACACCACATCACGAGAAGGTCACGGCGACCCCTCGGGCTTCGCCCCTGCTCCTCGAGCGCGAATGATGACCGCACCCCGTTGCAGGCGCACGGGACGTGCCACCCTTCCCGACAGGAGCTGCCATGTCCTACGTCCAGCCCGCCGACCTGGTGGACCGGCTCACCGCCGCCGGCGCCGCGAAGGTCTCCTACCCTGCCGGGACCACCGTGCTGCGCGCCGCGATGGCCGGCGCGATCCTCACCCTCGGCGCCGCCTTCGCCGTCACCGTCTCCACCCAGACGGGCGAGCCGCTGCTGGGGGCGCTGCTGTTCCCCGTCGGATTCATCCTGCTGTACCTGATGGGCTTCGACCTGCTCACGGGCGTGTTCACGCTGGTGCCGATCGCGTGGATCGCTCGGAAGCCGGGCGTCTCCGCCGGTCCGATGCTGCGCACTTGGGGCCTGGTGTTCCTCGGCAACTTCCTGGGCGCCTTCACCGTCGCGGTGCTGATGGCCATCTACTTCACCTACGGCTTCTCCTCCCCGCCGAGCGCCGTGGGGGAGGCGATCTCCGAGATCGGGCACGGCCGCACCGTCGGCTACGCGGACCACGGCGCCGCCGGGATGCTCACCCTGTTCGTGCGCGCGGTGCTGTGCAACTGGATGGTCTCCACCGGCGTGATCGGCGCGTTCATGACCGACAACGTGCTGGGGAAGATCGCCTGCATGTGGATGCCGGTGATGCTCTTCTTCTACATGGGCTTCGAGCACTCCATCGTGAACATGTTCCTGTTCCCCTCCGGACTGCTGCTCGGCGCGGAGTTCACGCTCATGGACTACCTGCTCTGGAACGAGATCCCCACCGTGCTCGGCAACCTGGTGGGCGGGCTGGTCTTCGTGGGGCTGCCGCTCTACTACGCCCACCGCCGCCGCACCGCCCCGGCGGCCGAGGTCGCCCCGGTCCCGGTGGCGCTCGCTGCGGCGGACGGTCCCGCCGAGACCCCCGAGCTGGTGGGAGCCGCCCGATGAGCACCCGCATCGTCGTGATCGGCGCCGGGATGGCGGCGCACCGGCTGGTCGACTCCCTCGTCACCCGCGCCGAGGACCGCCTCGCCGTCACCGTGCTCGGGGACGAGGCCCGCCGCCCCTACGACCGGGTGGGCCTGACCCGCTTCTTCGACGGGGAGAGCGCCGAGGACCTCACACTGCCCGCCACGATCTTCGCCGACCCCCGCGTCGCCCTCCATGAAGGCGATCGGGCGACCTCCATCGACCGCGCCGAACGTACCGTCACCACCGCCTCCGGAACCGTCCACCCCTACGACCACCTGGTCCTCGCCACCGGCTCGGTCGCCGCCCGGCCCCCGGTCGAGGGCGCGGAGCTGCCCGGCTGCTTCGTCTACCGCACCCTCGAGGACGTCGAGTCCCTGCAGCGCCACGTGCGAGAACGGGCCGCCCAGCTCGGTCGGCCCGTGCGCGGGGTGGTCGTCGGCGGCGGACTGCTGGGCCTCGAGGCGGCCGGTGCCCTGCAGGGCATGGACGCCGAGGCGACCGTGCTCCAGTCCAGCGACCGGCTCATGTCCGCACAGCTGGACCTGCCCGCCGGGACGGTGCTGCGCCGCCTCATCGAGGCCCGCGGCATCGCCGTGCGCACCGACGCCCGTACCACGGCGATCCGCCCCGGGAAGGACGGCACCGTCGAGGCCGTCACCCTCCGGGACGGCACCGAGCTGCCGGCCGACCTCGTCGTCCTCACCGTCGGCGTGCGCCCCCGCGATGAGCTCGCCCGCGCCGCGGGCCTTTCCTGCGAGGAGCGCGGCGGGGTGCGGATCGACGCGGCCTGCACCACCTCCGACCCCTCCGTCCACGCCATCGGCGAGGTCGCCGCCTTCGAAGGGCAGTGCGTGGGCCTCGTCGCCCCCGGCTACGCCATGGCCGAGGTGGTCAGCGACCGGATCCTCGGCGGGGACGCGACCTTCGACGGCTACGACCTCTCCACCAAGCTCAAGCTCTCCGGCGTCGACGTCGCCTCCTTCGGCGACGCCTTCGCCACCACCCCCGGCGCCCTCGACGTCGTCTACACCGACCCCGTCAGCGGCGTGCACAAGAAGCTCGTCCTCTCCGACGACGCGAAGACCCTGCTCGGCGGGATGCTCGTGGGCGACGCCTCCGCCTACGGCGCGCTGCGGCCGCTCGTCGGCGGGCCCCTCGGCGGCGACCCCGCCGCCCACCTCCTGCCCTCCGGCGGCCTCGCCGCCCCCACCGCCGAGCTGCCCGACGAGGCGATCGTCTGCTCCTGCTCCTCGGTGAGCGCCGGCACCATCCGCCACGCCGTGCGCGAGCAGGGCTGCACCGACGCCGCCGAGGTCACCGCCTGCACCAAGGCCGGCGCCACCTGCGGCTCCTGCACCGTCATGGTGAAATCCCTGGTCACCGGCGAGCTCGCGAAGCTCGGCAAGGCCGTCTCCACGGGGCTGTGCGAGCACTTCGACCTCTCCCGCCGCCAGCTCTTCGACGCCGTGCACGTCTCGGGCCTGACCACCTTCAGCGCCGTCATCGAGCGCTTCGGCCGCGGCCGCGGCTGCGACGTGTGCAAGCCGGTCCTCGCCAGCATCCTCGCCGTCCTCGGCGGGGAGCACGTGCTCGAGGGCGAGAACGCGACCCTGCAGGACACCAACGACCACGTCATGGCGAACCTGCAGAAGGACGGCACCTACTCCGTCGTCCCCCGCATGCCCGGCGGCGAGGTCACCCCCGAGGGGCTGATCACCGTGGGGGAGGTCGCGCGCGACTTCGGGCTGTACACGAAGATCACCGGCGGCCAGCGGGTGGACATGTTCGGCGCCCGCCTCGAGCAGCTGCCCCTGATCTGGCAGCGCCTGGTCGACGCGGGCTTCGAGTCCGGCCATGCCTACGGCAAGTCCCTGCGCACCGTGAAGTCCTGCGTCGGCTCCGCCTGGTGCCGCTACGGCGTGCTGGACTCCACCTCCATGGCGGTGCGGCTCGAGCTGCGCTACCGGGGCCTGCGCGCCCCGCACAAGTTCAAGCTCGGCGTCTCCGGCTGCGCCCGCGAATGCGCCGAGGCCCGCTCCAAGGACGCCGGCATCATCGCCACCGCCCAGGGCTGGAACCTCTACGTCGGCGGGAACGGCGGGGCGACCCCGCGCCACGCCGAGCTGCTCGCCGAGGGCCTGGACGACGACACCCTGATCCGCACCCTGGACAGGTACTTCATGTACTACATCCGCACCGCCGACAAGCTCCAGCGCACCGCCCCCTGGCTCGAGGCCCTCGACGGCGGGATCGACGGGCTGCGCGCGGTGATCCTCGAGGACTCCCTGGGCCTCGCGGCCGACCTCGACGCAGCGATGGCCCGCCACGTCGAGGGCTACCGCGACGAATGGGCCGAGACCCTCGCCGATCCGGCGAAGCTCGCCCGCTTCCGCTCCTTCGTCAACGCGCCCACCACCCCCGACCCCGGCCTCGCCCATGTCCCCGAGCGCGGCCAGATCCGCCCCGCCCGGCCCGAGGAGCGCGACGGGGACTCCGTCCTGATCGCCGGCACGACCCTGGAGGTACGACGATGACCACGACCCTCACCACCACGACCCGCACCACCGCGCCCGTCGCGGCGGCCCACCGCCGCGGCCGCAACACCGCCCCGCAGCTCGCCGCGAACTGGGAGCGGCTGTGTCCGCTGGAGGACCTCGAGGTCGAGCGGGGCCGCGCCGCGCTCCTCGGCGACGAGCAGGTCGCCCTGTTCCTGCTGCCCGGCGGGGACGTCCGCGCGGTCGACAACCATGACCCCTACTCGGGGGCGAACGTCATCTCCCGCGGCATCGTCGGCTCCCGCGGCGGCCGTCCCACCGTCGCCTCCCCGATGCACAAGCAGGTCTTCGACCTGCGTTCGGGCACCTGCGTGGACACCCGCGGCAAGGCCGTGAAGCGTCTGCGGGTCTGGCCCGTGCGCACCCTGGACGGCGACCTGTACGTGCTGCGCGGAGGTGCGAGATGACCGTCGCGCCGGGCCACGGGACGATCGGCGCGCCGGGCCGCGTCGCCCTCGTCGGCGGCGGACCCGGCCCGCTGGACCTGCTCACGGTGCGCGCCCTGCGCCTGCTGCGCGCGGCCGACGTGGTGATCGCCGACCGGCTCGGCCCCGCCGCCGAGATCCGCGCCGAGCTGCGGCCCGACGCGCTCGTGGTCGACGTGGGCAAGCGCCCCGGCCACCACCCCGTCCCGCAGCAGCGGATCAGCGCCCTGCTGGTCGAGCACGCCCGGGCCGGCCGCTCCGTGGTGCGGCTCAAGGGCGGGGACCCCTTCGTGCTCGGCCGTGGAGGGGAGGAGCTGCTCGCCTGCCGCGAGGCCGGGATCGAGGTCGAGGTGGTCCCCGGGATCTCCAGCGCCCTGGCCGTGCCGCAGGCCGCCGGGATCCCCGTCACCCATCGCGGCACCTCCGCGAGCGTGCACGTGGTCAGCGGGCACGACGCCGCCGGGCCCTGCGGCCCCTCGGCCGCGACCCTCGCCGCGCTCGCCGACGAGGCCGTGACCACCGTGGTGCTGATGGGGGTGCGGACCCTGCCGGCGCTGGTCGCCGCGGCCCGCGCCCACGGCGTGCCGGGAGAGCGGCCCGTGGCGATCATCGAGAACGGCCACACCCCGCGCCAGCGCACCACCCGCACCACCCTGGCCGGTGCCGTGCGCGCGGCGGAGGAGGCGCAGGTGCGCAGCCCGGCCGTGATCGTGATCGGCGAGGTCGCCCGGGAGGGGCTGCTCGGGGACCTGCCCGGGGCGCTGGGCACGGCGCTGCCCGACGTCCTCCCCGTCGGCACCGCCGTCGCGGGACCCGGGGCGTGAGCGCCCCCGCCCGGCTCTCGTCCGCGCTCGCCGGCCGCCGTCTGGTCCTCGCCCTGGACCGCCGGGCCGACGAGCTCGCCGCGGCGCTGGCCCGCCACGGCGCCGAGATCCGGCATGCCCCCGCGATGAGCATGATCCCGCACGTCGACGACCCGCTGCTGCTGGCCCGCACCGCCGAGCTCATGGACCGCCCGCCGCAGCTGCTGGTCGCGACCACCGGCGTGGGGATGCGCGGCTGGTTCGAGGCGGCCGAGGCCGCCGGGATCGCCCCGGCGCTGCGCTCCGCGCTCGCGGGAACCCGCGTCCTCGCTCGCGGCCCCAAGGCCCGCGGCGCCGCCCAGCAGGTCGGCCTCGACGTCGACTGGGTCGCCGCCGACGGCACCTCTGCCGAGATCATCGACCACCTCGCCGGGAGCGATCTGCACGGCGTCCGCGCCGCCGTGCAGCATCACGGCTCCGGCGCCGACGGGCTCGACGAGGCGCTCGAGGGCGCCGGCGCCGAGGTCACGCCCCTGACCGTCTACCGCTGGGGCCCGCCGCGCGACCCCGCCGCCGTGCACCGCTCCGTGCTCGAGGCCGCGGCCGGGGAGGTGGACGCGGTGCTGTTCACCGCCGCGCCCGGCACCGAGAACTGGCTCGCCGCCGCCGAGAGCGCCGGGGCCCTCCCCGGCATCGCCGAGCACGCCCGTACAGGACGCCTGCTGATGGCGGCCGTCGGCCCCCTCACCGCGGCCCCGCTCGAGCAGCGCGGCCTCCCCGCCCTGCTGCCCGCGCGCAGCCGGATGGGCGCGCTCGTGCGCGCCGTGGTCCAGCACTACGACCCCGCCAACGACCCCCACGCTGCCGACGCCTCCCGGGAGGACGCCCCATGACCACCCTCGTCGCCTGCTCCCACGGCACCCGCTCCCCGGCCGGCCGCACCGTGATCGCCCGGATCCGTGCCGCGCTCGCCGCCGCCGTCCCCGAGGCCCTGGTGCGCGAGGCGTACGTCGACGTCGAGCAGCCCGAGGTCGCCGGCGTCGTCGCCGAGGCCGCCGCGCACGGGCCCGTGGTGGTGGTGCCGCTGCTGCTCTCGACCGGCTTCCACACCGGCGTGGACATCGCCGCCGCCGTCGCCCCGCACCCCGACGCCGCAGCCGCCGACCCCCTCGGCCCCCACGAGCACCTGGTGCGCGCCCTGCGCGACCGTCTGGCCGCCGTGAGCGGGGGCGACGCCGGGCACCGACCCGGCGATCACGTGGTCCTCGCCGCCGCCGGCTCCACCGACCCGGCCGCGGCCCGCGCCGTCGAGCGGATGCGGGACCTGCTCGCCGCGCGACTGCCCGCCCCGGTCACGGTCGGCTACGGCGCCGGCTGCACGCCCTCCCTGCCCGAGGCGGTGGAGGCCGCCCGTGCGGCCGGGGCGCGGCGCGTGATCGCCGCGAGCTATGTGCTGGCCCCGGGGCACTTCGCGGGGCTGGTCCACGAGGCCGGAGCGGATCTCGTCTCCGCGCCGCTCGGCGACCATCCGGCAGTGATCGCCGTGGCGGCGGAACGGTTCCGGCAGGCGTGCCGGCCGCTCGCCCGCGCGGCGGGGTGAGAGGGCGGCGTCCCGGCACTGCGCGGAGTCCGCGGAGGGCTTGCCGGGTGCCGGCTCAGGCCCCGACCGGCTCCTCGCCGTCTTGTCGTGCGCCGTCGCCCGTCGGCTCCGCCCGGCTCAGCCGCACCCGGATCCCGTCGAAGTGGTCCCGCATCCGCACCCGGTACAGGTCCACGTCGCCGCGCTCGATCGCCTCGAGGATCCGCTGGTGCCAGCCCCAGGCCTCGTGGGGCGTGAACTGGGGGCCGGGCAGCACCGGGTCCACCTGGTGGAAGGTGGTCCAGAAGACCTCCTGCAGCTCGGTGACCAGGGCGTTGTCGAGCGGGGCGTAGAGCGTCTCGTGGAAGGCGAGATCCTCCTCGGGGAAGTACTCCCCGGAGTCGGCCCGGCGGCGCATCTCCGTCGTGATCGCGCGCAGCTGCTCGGTGCCGGTGGCGGCATGGCGCTGCACCACCTCGCTCGCGAGCCCCACCTCGAGCGCCTCGCGCAGCTGCAGCAGGTTCCGCACCTCGCGGAGGTCCTCGGTCGCTGACTGCCGCATCCGGAAGGAGAGGAAGTCCTGCAGCGGGGTGAGGGGGAGGGCGCCCACGAAGGTGCCGTGGCCGTGGCGGATGTCCACGTAGCCGAGCGCCTGCAGCGCCTTGATCGCCTCGCGCAGCGCATTGCGGGAGGCGCCCAGCAGCCCCATCAGCTCGCTCTCGGTGGGCAGCAGGTCCCCGGGCTGCAGGCCTCGTTCCAGGATCAGCTGCTTGATGGCCTCGCGCAGCCGCTCCTGGTTGGACGTCTCCCTCGCAGGGGCGGTGGTGGCGGGCTCGGCGTTCATGACACGACTGTACGGCCGGCGCCCGGGAGCGCTCCCTCCCGGGCGGGGCCGTGGGCGCGCAGGAGTGCGGCGACCTGCGCCCGGTCCGCGTCGTCGTACAGCACCGACGGCGGTGCGCAGCGGTCCTCGTCGATCAGGCCCAGCAGGCGCATCCCCGCCTTGAACGCGCCGAGCGCCCGGGAGGAGCCGCCCATCGGCGTGTGGGTCGGGATCGAGACGATCGCGAACAGCTCCCGCAGCCGCTGCTGCTCCGCATCGCAGGCCGCATCGTCCACCCCGGCGGTCGCCTGGATCCGCACGTAGCCGGCCGGATCCACGTTCCCGAGCCCCGGCACGAGCCCGTCGGCCCCGGCGCGCAGCGACTCGGCGGCCAGCGTCTCGGAGCCCGACAGGATCCGGAAGCCGTCCAGGCCCCGCTCCCGTCTCCCGGCCAGGAGCGCGCCCAGGTAGTCGAGGTCGCCGGAGGAGTCCTTGAAGCCGGCGAAGGTGCCGTCCGCGGCGAGGTCCAGGACCGTCTCGACCGGGATCGAGACACCGTTGACCCGGGGCGGGTTCTCGTAGCCGTACAGCGGCAGCTCGCCCAGCTCCTGCTTGATACGTCGGAAGTGCGCGGCGATCTCCGCGGGTCCGGTCTCGGCGAAGAAGGGCGCGGTGGCGACAGCCCCGTCGGCCCCGAGCCCCATCAGCAGCCGCACCTGTGCGGCCGCGCGCTCCGAGGCGGTGTCCGAGACGCCGACGAGCACCGGCACCCGGCCGGCCACGTGCTCGACCGTCGTGCGCACCACCTCCACGCGCTGCTCGTCGGTGAGGAAGCCGAACTCCCCGCAGGTGCCGAGCGCGAACACGCCGTCCACGCCGCTGGCGATCAGGTGGTCGAGGTGGCGGCGCAGGGAGGGGGAGTCGATCCCTCCGTCGGATCTCAGCGGTGTGCACAGCGGGATCACGACCCCGGTTCCGGTCCGTTCCTGGGCGGCGGCGGTGGTGGTCATGAGTGCTGCTCCTTGGTGTCGCCGACCGCTCGGAGCGCGGTCGGGAGGTCGATGGTGATCAGGTCCAGGCGCTCGTGCGGTCTCTCGTCCCCCGTCTCGACCAGCACGTGCACCGCCTCGGGGCCGACGGCGAGGTCCGAGTATCCGGCCGGCCCCTCCGCCAGCAGGCCGACGGGCCGGCACGCGGCGCCCGAGGGGTCAGCGCCCGACGGGCCGGGCGCCGGCGTGCCGGCCTCCGACGTGCCTGGCTCCGCCGGGCCGGGCCCGGTCAGCACGTGCAGCGCCAGGTCGCGCCGTGCCTCCTCCCGCAGCGGCGCGCTGAGCAGCGCCGGACCGCCCGGGAGGGCGCCCAGCCCGGCCTGGAGGCGCGGCCCCGCGAAACCCCTCAGCAACTGGGGCGCCTCCAGCGTCCCGCCGCCGTCCCGGGTGCGGGCGAGCACGCGCGTGCACGTCTCGGCGCGGTGCTCGTTGCGCATGGTCACGAGCGACTCGGAGGGGTCGGCGGGATCGGCGCAGAGCGCGGACTCGTTCGGGCCGGAGGCGCCGGGGATGCCGCCGGTGACCCAGCCGATCCGCCAGGTGCGGCCGTCATCGTCGCTGAACAGGCCGTGGGCGCCGTAGGGGGAGGCGCCCTCCTCCCCGAGCACGGAGTGGTTCGCGGCGACGACGAGCCTGCCGGAGGGCAGGCGGATCCCGTGCCCGGGCCCGGTCGCGTACCAGCCCCAGCCCTCCCGCTTCGCCTCGGCGGTGATCTCGCGGTCCTCGCGCACGGCGAGCTCGGGGGACAGGCGAGTGAGATGTACGCGCCGGCTCCGCTCAGGGGGGACGGCGCCGGCGAGGATGTCGCGCTCGGTCGCGGAAGCGGCGTTCGAGGTGGTCAGCAGGACGATATCGCCGTCGGCCGCCTCGATCGGGACGGGATTGCCGCGAGTGCCGCCGTCGCCGTGCGCGACCGTCTCCGGCGCGCTGAAGGAGCGGCCCCCGTCGTGGGAGACCGTGGCGATGACGTCGATCTGGCCGGTGTCCCCGGCGCCCTCGTGGCGCGCCTCCGCGAAGACCACGAGCCGACCGTCCCGGCACCGCAGCAGCGCAGGGATCCGCACGGCGGCCACGCCGAGGCTCGCGGCGTCCAGCACCGTCAGGCGCGTCGAGGCGAGCAGGGGCGGAATCGTGCTGGGTGAGGGCGACCGCCGCGATGAGGACATGGGACGTACTATCTCAAAACCCGGATCGCGGGGCAAGAGGGGTTCGCTCGAAGCGGGCGAGGGTGCCCGTCGGGCGCACGACGAACGCCGCATGAACTGGCATCGATGCAGGCAGTTGGCGTGATAGTGCGTGTTCGGTGGTCCTATCCACCGCTTCGACATCGGGGGTTGTGAGGTGGGATGTCCTCTGGCATAGTGACCGCCATCGTTCCGTCGACGAGGTCGGAACGGCTCACGACGAAGGGGCTCGACATGGTCCGGATGACGCGACGCACAGCGCTGGTGGGCGGGTTGGCCGCCGTGGCGGCGGGAGGCTCACTGAGCGCCTGCGGCTCGAGCAGCAGCCCGAAGGAGGTCCAGCAGGCCAACTCTGGCGTGGAGCTGCCCACCTACACCAAGTACGAGGGGGTCACGCTCGACTGGGTCGGGGACGACGTGCTGCTGGACGGCTTCAAGGAGTACCCGGCAGAGCCCGTCGTCGGCGTCGAGGAGCCGCCCGGGGACGGCACCCCGATCAGCTTCATCACCAACATCCCCGGCGCGATCCCGCCCCAGAAGGAGTCCAACCCGTTCTGGAAGGCGCTCGAGGAGAAGATCGGCTCCGAGCTCCAGATCGAGATGGCGCCCAACGCCGACTACGGCACGAAGTTCCAGACCAAGATCGCCAGCGGCGATCTGCCCGACCTCATCAACATCCCCACCACCACCTCCGACCTGCCGGGCCTGCTCGAGGCCACCTGCATGGACCTCACCGAGCACGTCGCCGGCGACGCGATCTCGAAGTACCCCTACCTCGCGAACCTCGGGCCCGAGTACTGGAAGGGCTGCGTCGCGAACGGCGCGATCTACGGCGTGCCCGTCCCGCGCCTGTTCTCCCGCAACTTCTCCCTCCTGACCCGCCGCGACCTGCTCGAGAAGGCGGGCATCGACCCCGACGTCCAGCCGGAGACCTGGGACGAGCTGGTGGATCTGTGCACCGAGCTGACCGACGCCAAGGGCGGGCGCTGGGCGCTGACCACCATGCCCGGCAACCTCGCGAACATGGCCGCTGGCGTGCCCAACGAGTGGCAGCGCGCCGAGGACGGCACCTTCACCCACTTCATCGAGCACGAGAACATGGCCGCGAGCCTCGAGGCGCAGCTGCAGCTGTGGGAGGCCGGCGTCGTCAACCCCGACGCCTACACCGCGAATTCCAGCACCAAGAAGGAGTGGTTCACCGGTGGGAACGCCGCGATCGACTTCGACTCCTTCGTGGCCTGGACCCAGTACGAGTCGGCCTCCGCCACCGTCGAGGACTTCTCCGTCGGCGGGATGGTGGCCCCCTCCTACCAGGGTGCCGAGCCGCTGACCTGGCTGGGCGGGGCGCTGAACAACATCACCGGCTTCAACGCGGATTCGGAGCACGACGTCGAGACGCTGCTGGCCGTCGCGAACTGGTTCGCCGCTCCCTTCGGCACCGCCGAGTACCTCTTCAAGAAGTACGGCACCGAGGGAGAGCAGTACGAGCTCGACGGCACCGACCCCATCCCCACCGAGCGCGGCGTGCTCGAGACCGGGATCGGGCTGCAGTACATCAGCGACTCCCCGATGGCGTACTACTTCCCAGGCGATCCCGGGGTGCCCGAGCGGCAGTACGCCGTCCAGGAGAAGATGTCCCAGAACCTCTCGAAGAACGCCGCCTACGGCCTGTATTCCGAGACCCTCGACCAGAAGGGCGGGGACCTCACCAGCCCCGTCTGGGACGCGATGGGACAGATGGCGCAGGGCAAGCGCTCCCTCTCCGAGCTGCCGGACGTGGTGAAGTCCTGGCAGGAGGCGGGCGGGAAGAAGGCCGCCGAGGAGCTCGCCGAGGCGTACGAGGCCTCCGGGATCGAGTGAGCCCCATGAGCGTGACCGTCCCCCAGGACACCGCCCGCGAGGCGGAGCCCCCGCCGAGCGCGGAGGGTGCCGGCTCCGCAGAGCGGCGCCGCCCCGGCTTCTGGCAGAAGCTCTGGCGCGACCGCCTTCTGGTCCTGTTCGTCCTGCCCGGCTTCCTGGTGCTGCTCGTCTACCACTACTACCCGCTGCTCGGGAACATCATCGCCTTCAAGGACTACCGCCCCTATCGCGGGGTCTGGGGCAGCGACTGGGTGGGGCTGGAGAACTTCGAGGTCATCTACACCGGCGACCCCGCCTTCCTCAACGCCCTGACCAACACGCTGATCCTCACGGCGCTGCAGGCGGTGCTCGTCTTCCCCGCCCCGATCATCCTCGCGCTGCTGCTGAACTCCCTGCTCAGCGAGAAGATCAAGCGGGTCATCCAGTCGATCCTGTACCTGCCGCACTTCCTGTCCTGGGTCGTGGTGGTGGCGCTGTTCCAGCAGCTCCTCGGCGGCTCCGGGCTGCTGAACACCTTCCTGCGCTCGCACGACCTGGGTGCGGTGAGCATCATCGGCAACGGGGAGCTGTTCCGGCCCCTGCTGCTCAGCCAGGTGATCTGGAAGGACACCGGCTGGGCGACGATCATCTTCCTCGCGGCGCTGGCGACCATCAACGCCGAGCTGTACGAGGCCGCGGCCGTGGACGGCGCGGGACGCTGGCGCCAGATGCTCCACGTGACCCTCCCCGGCCTCAAGGGCGTCGTGATCCTGCTGTTCATCCTGCAGCTGGGCACCTCGCTGACCGTCGGCTTCGAGCAGATCCTCCTGCAGCAGGCGGCGGTGGGGCTGGACCGCTCCGAAGTGCTCGACACCTTCGTGTATAACCGCGGCGTGATCGGCGGGCACTGGGGGATGGCGACCGCCGTGGGACTCGTGAAATCCGTGGTGGGCGTCGCGCTCGTGCTCGGGGCCAACAAGCTCGCCCACCTCTTCGGCGAAGCCGGCGTCTACGCCACCAAGGAGTCATGACATGCCCACCCTCCTGCACGGACAGGCCCCGCCCTCGGCGCCCGAGCGACTGATCAAGGCGGTCGTGTTCACGGTGCTCTGCCTCGCGGTGCTGGTCCCGTTCCTCGCCGTGTTCGCCACCTCCGTCGCCCCGCGCGAGCAGATCAGCGACGCCGGCGGACTCGTGCTGCTGCCGCGCGGCATCGACCTCACCGCCTACGAGGCGATCTTCAGCGGGGGAGTGGTCACCCGCGCGCTCGGCGTGAGCATCTTCGTCACCGTGGTCGGCACGGGGCTGAGCCTGCTGGTCTCCTGCCTGCTCGCCTACGCGATCAGCCGCAGCCACTTCGTGCTCGCCCGGCCCGTGCTGCTGGTGGTGCTGATCGGGATGCTGTTCTCCCCGGGCATCATCCCCGTCTACCTCGTGGTGAAGCAGACCGGTCTGCTGGACAGCCTGTGGGCGCTGATCATCCCCACCATGGTCAGCGGCTTCAACGTGATCGTGCTGCGCTCCTTCTTCCAGGGGATCCCCGAGGAGCTCACCGAGTCCGCCACCATCGACGGCGCCTCCGAATGGACGATCTTCTCCCGCATCGTGATGCCGCTGTCCAAGGCGGTGCTCGCCGTGATCGGACTGTTCTACGCCGTGGGCTACTGGAACTCGTTCTTCAGCGCCCTGCTCTACATCGACGACGCCGCCAAATGGCCGATGCAGCTGGTGCTGCGCACCTACGTCGTCAACGACACCGCGATGGGCCAGGCCGACATCGGCCTCGAGCAGATGCCCCCGCAGTCCTCGCTGCAGATGGCGATCCTCGTGGTCTCCATGGTCCCGATCCTCATCGTGTACCCGTTCCTGCAGCGCCACTTCGCCAAGGGCGTCCTCACCGGCGCCGTGAAGGGATGATCGCCATGCGCCCCACGACCCTGTTCACCGCCGGCGCGATCCTCGCGCTGACCGCACCCCTGCTCGGCGGCGGCCCCGCCGTGGCCGACGACCCCGAATGGCCCGACGAGACCGACGGCGTGACCGTCTTCGACAAGGGCACGAACGGCTTCGAGTGCTATCGCATCCCCGCGATCGTCACCGCGCCCGACGGGAGCCTCCTCGCCTTCGCCGAGGCGCGGCGCGCCTTCGAGGACCGCTTCTGCCACGACGACGGCTCGATCGACCTGGTCGTGCGCCGTAGCACCGACGGCGGCCGGACCTGGGGCGAGATGCAGACCGTCCTCGCCGGCGACCCCTGGGGCCGTGATGTGGGCGCCACCCGCGGCAACCCCGTGCCGATCGTGGTCGAGCACGGCCCCCACGCCGGGCGGATCGTGCTGCTGAGCACCTGGAACGTCGAGGGCTCCCGCGCAGAGCGGCGCCCCTTCGTCCAGTACAGCGACGACAGCGGGCGCACCTGGTCGGAGGCCGTCGACCTCACCGACCAGCTCAAGCCCGGCTTCCCCGAGGAGGGCTGGTACGCCACCGGCCCCCAGCACGGCATCGAGCTCACGCGCGGCCGGCACCCGGGCCGTCTCGTCGCCGGGGTGAACTTCCTCGGCCCCGACAGCGGCGTCTCCGAGGGCGGGATCGTCTACAGCGACGACGGCGGGCTCACCTGGACCCTCGGCGCGACCGCCCCGATGCCCGAGGACGCCGACCACTTCTCCGAGGTCGCCGTCGAGGAGACCGCCGACGGGTCCCTCTACGCGATCGGCCGCAGCCGCAAGGGGGAGAAGAGCGAGGAGACCCGCGAGTTCTCCCGCGCGTTCGCGGTCAGCCGCGACGGCGGGGAGAGCTTCGAGAGCGGGACCTTCGAGTACCAGAGCGACCTGCTCACCACGCCCGAGGTGCAGGGCTCGATCGTCAACGCCGACCAGGCGCGCGGACGGGTCGGCGACCGGCTCGTCTACGCCGCGCCCCAGCACGGCACCCTGCGCAAGGACCTGGGCCTGTTCGTCTCCGAGGACGCCGGCGCCAGCTGGAGCCACCACGCGGACCTCACCCGGAACCGCTCGGGCTACTCGGACCTCGTGATGCTCGACCGCGACAGCGTGGGCGTGCTCTACGAGACCGGGCTCGAGGAGGGCGATGCCCGCGACCGGATCGTCTTCCAGGTCGCCGAGCTCTGAGCCCGTCGGGACGCGAGCGGCTCCCCCTTTCGTGACGGTCGGGTGCTCGTATGAGCGCTCCCGTGACATCCCGCACCGGGTGAGGGAGGATCGACGGGGTCCGCCGAGCCCCGCCGCGGACGCGAGGGCGCACACCGGGGGCTCCGGGCGGATGCGGTGCGCAGCCCCGCCGCCGCCGTTCTCCCCAGGAGGTGAGAGAGGATCCGATGATCGGGATCTTCACCGGGACCAGCTGGATCGAGGCCCAGCTGCTGCTGGCCACGTTCGTGCTCTGCTCGCTGATCGGCATCGAGCGGCAGCTGCGCAACAAGGCCGCCGGCTACCGCACCCACGTGCTCGTCGGCCTCGGCTCCTGCGCCTTCACCCTCGTCTCCGCCTACGGCTTCACGGCCGTGCTGGGCAGCGACGTGAACCTCGACCCCTCACGCATCGCCGCGCAGATCGTCTCCGGCATCGGGTTCCTCGGCGCGGGCGTCATCTTCAAGGGCCGCAGCGTGGTGCGCGGCCTGACCACCGCCGCGAGCATCTGGGTCGCTGCCGCGGTCGGCATGGCGTGCGGGGCGGGGATGCTGTTCGTCGGCCTGCTGCTGACCGCGCTGCACCTGCTGACCCTCTTCGTCGTCGCCCCGCTGGTGCGGCGCCTGCCCGACCCCGACCGCAAGCGCCACCTGCGCCTGACCTACGCCGACGGCACCGGGGTGCTGCGCGAGGTGCTCGCCGCCGCGACCGCCGCCGGGTTCACCGCCTCGATCGAGCGCAGCAAGCGGATCACCTCGGACGATCACCCCGCCGTGGCGATGGACATCCGCTTCTACGGCCGCCGCCCCGTGCGGGACCTGCTCCCGCAGCTCATGGAGATCGACGGGGTCGAGCGCGTCTCCCTGCACCGTATCGAGGAGGACGAGCTCGACGACCTGCGCTCCTGAGGCGCTGTGCGCCTCCGGCGTCCCGTCTGGAAGACTGGTCGGCGGTGCCCCCCCCCACCGACGGGGCGGCGTGAGAGACGTGAGGTCGACGATGTCCCTGCAGCTGCGCACACCTTCCCGCCTGGGCCGTCCCCTGTCCGTGATCGGGCAGGGATGCTGGCAGATCGGCGCGGACTGGGGCGAGGTCACGGACGAAGCCGCCCACGGCGTGCTCGACGCGGCGCTCGAGGCCGGCGTGACCTTCTTCGACACGGCCGACGTCTACGGCGACGGCCGCAGCGAGCAGCTCCTGCGCGGCCTGCGCGAGCGCCTCCTGGCCGACGGCACTGCACCAAAGGACCTCCCGGTCGTCGCCACGAAGGCGTCCCGTCGCGCCGACCCCTTCGCCCCGGAGTCCTTCACCGAGGAGGCGCTGCGCGGCTGGATCGAGCGATCCCGGCAGAACCTCGGCATGGACACCCTCGACCTCGTGCAGCTGCACTGCCCGCCGCCTGAGATCTACCGCGACGAGCGGATCCTCGACCTCCTCGACACTCTCGTCCAGGAGCAGCGGATCGCCGCCTGGGGCGTGAGCGTCGAGACCTGCGAGGAGGCGCTGACGAGCCTCGAGCGCGAGCATCTCGCCTCGATCCAGATCATCCTCAACCCCTTCCGGCTGAAGCCTCTCGAGCAGGTGGTGCCGCTCGCCCGCGAGAAGGGAGTCGCGGTCATCGCGCGCGTCCCGCTGGCCTCCGGCCTGCTCACCGGGAAGTTCTCCCCCGAGACCCGCTTCGCCGCGGACGACCACCGTCGGTTCAACCGCCATGGCGAGGCCTTCGACCAGGGCGAGACCTTCTCCGGCGTCGACTTCGCGGCAGGGCTCGAGGCCGTCTCCCGGCTCGAGACCGCGCTCGACGGGCGGATGCCGCTCGCCGAGGCGAGCCTGCGCTGGATCCTCGCACAGGACGGCGTCACCGCCGCGATCCCTGGGGCCTCGAGCGCCGAGCAGGCCCGCCGCAACGCCGGGGCCGGCAGCGCCCCCACCGCCTCGCAGGAAGCGGTTCTCGCCGACTTCGACGCCGCGGTCCGCGCCACCTACGACGAGTTGCTGCGCGAGGCGGTCCACCCGCGCTGGTGAGCCCCGTCGGCCGCGCAGGGCCGACCTCGCCCTCCGTCCCCGGACCCGACCGTCCCCACTCCCAGGAGCCTCCCGCATGATCCGCCCGAACATCGTGTTCATCCTGTCCGACGACCATGCCGCGCACTCGATCTCCGCCTACGGCAGCCGGGTCAACACCACCCCGCACATGGACCGCCTCGCCGCGGAGGGCGCGAGGATGGACGCGCTGTACTGCACGAACTCGATCTGCACTCCGTCGCGGGCCTCGATCCTGACCGGCACCTACAGCCACATCAACCGCGCCTGCTCGATCTACTCCGAGTTCGACCACCGCGTCGGCACCGTCCCCGAGGTGCTGCAGGGCCGTGGCTACCAGACGGCGCTGTACGGCAAGTGGCACCTGGGCACCTCCGAGCGGGCGCTGCCGCACGGGTTCGACGACTGGCGGATCTTCCCCGACCAGGGCGAGTACATGGACCCGGAGATGATCGGGCCGGGCGGGCGGGAGCAGATCACCGGCTACGCGACCGACGTCGTGACCCGCCAGAGCCTCGACTTCCTGGACCGCCGCGATCCGGAGCGGCCGTTCTGCCTGATGGTCCACCACAAGGCCCCGCACCGCCCCTGGATCCCGCACCCCCGCTACGAGGGGATGTACGAGGCGGGCACCATCCCCGAGCCCGAGACGATGTGGGACGATCACGCCGGCCGCGCCCAGGTCGTCAAGGACGTCGCGATGCAGCTGGACGACCTGCGCCCCACCGACTACAAGGACGCGCTGCCTCCCGAGCTCGAGGGGGACGACGAGGCCGCGCGCCGGGCGCGGTCGTCATGGAAGTACCAGCGCTACATGCGCGACTACCTCCGCTGCGTGCAGGCGGTCGACGACTCGATCGGCGAGCTCCTCGAGCGGCTGGACGCCGAGGGGATCGCCGAGGACACTCTCGTCGTCTACACCTCCGACCAGGGCTTCTTCCTCGGCGACCACGGCTGGTTCGACAAGCGGCTGATGCTCGACGAGTCGCTGACCATGCCGATGCTGCTGCGCTGGCCCGCGCGTGTCCCCGCCGGACTGCACGTGGGCGACATCGTCTCCAACGTCGACATCGCCGCGACGCTGCTGGAGGCGGCGGGGGAGTCGCCGGACGCGCTGCCCGAGCAGCAGGGCCGCAGCTTCCTGCCGCAGCTGCGGGGCGAGAGCGTGCCGGACTGGCGACAGGCCGTCTACTACCGCTACTGGGAGCACGACGACCCCGAGCACCATGCCCCCGCCCACTACGGGGTGCGCACCCCGGAGCTGAAGTACATCCGCTACTACAACGACGGTCTCGGCAGCCCCGGCTCCTCGCAGCGGATCATGCCGGTCGAGGACGAGCTCTACGACCTCGTCGCCGATCCGCGCGAGATGACCAACCGCGCCGCCGACCCCGCCTACGCGGACCGGCTCGCCGAGATGCAGGCGCTCACCGCGCAGCTGCAGACCGAGTATGGGGATGCGCCCTACGAGGGCCCGGACACGCCCCGTCTGGAGTGGCCGACGGCGCGCTGACGCGCGGGCCGGCCGACGGCGCCGGGACGTTCCCGCGGGAACGCCGGACACCGACTCCGCTCAGGCCTTCGCGGTCGCGTCGTCGTCGGCGGTGACGTCGTGCGCGGCGCCGCGCAGCAGGTGCTCCCCGCCGAGCGGGGCGGTGTGCCAGTCCTCGAGGCGCCAGCCCGTCCCCGGGCTGCCCACCAGGGTCACGAGCCCCGTGTTGAACAGCGGCCGCTCGGACAGCGAGGCGGCGCCGAGCCCGGCCGCGACCGAGGCGAACACGCGGATCGCGGCGCCGTGGCTGACCACCACCACGGTCGCGTCCTCGGGGTGCTGGGCCGCGACCTTCGCGAGCGCTCCGTCCCAGCGGCTCCAGAACTGCTCGGCGCTCTCCCCGCCGGGCACGCCCGCATCCCGCTCGCCCGCGCTCCAGCGGTGGTGCATGCCCTGATACTCCTCGACCGAGGCGGAGTCCTGGCGTCCCTGCAGGTCGCCGGCGAGGATCTCCTCGAATCCGGAGGTGATCCGGGGGCTCAGCCCGCGCACCGCGGCGAGCGGGGCGGCGGTCTCGTGGGTGCGCAGCAGGGGCGAGACGTGGATCGCGGCGATGTCCTCGGCCTCGAGCGCGTCCGGGACCGCGACCGCCTGGGCGCGGCCGAGCTCGGTCAGACCCGGCCCGGGATAGGCGGCGTCGAGGATCCCCTCGACGTTGGAGGGGGTCTGGCCATGGCGGAGCAGGAGGAGTCGCATGCTCAGCACCGTACGAGATGCCGCCCGGGGCGCGCTCCACGGGCTGCGAGGCGGCGGCATGCATCACAGGCCCCGGCAGGTGCGCCGAGACGTCACCTCGCCCCCGGCAGCGGCGGATGCCCAGGTCAGCGAGCTGGCACGCCGGCATCTCCCCTCGCGGCTCCCAGGGAACTCCCCGTCGCCCTCCCGAAATGTTACGGACAGGTAACGGCGGCTCCCCAGTCGGCGACTCTACGTTTCCGGCTCCACCCCAGGAGACCGAGAGGACCCGTCATGGACACCACCGACCCCCGCCCCGTCGGCCGCCCCTATCCCGAGGCGCACGAGCACGCAGGCGAGACGCCTGCACAGCCCGCGACCTTCGAGGGCCGCCCGCTGCACCACCCGGCCGAGGACATCGAGGACCAGGGCCTCGCCTTCGACGTCGCCACCGTCGTCTCCCGCCGCGGCGCGCTCGGTGTGCTGGGAGCGGGCAGCGTCGCCGCCGTCCTCGCCGCCTGTAGCAGCGGCTCGGCCACCTCCTCCGGTGCCGCGAGCGACGGGGGCTCGGCGAGCGACGGCGGCGGATCCGCCTCCGCCTCCGAGCTGACGGAGATGCCGGGCGAGACCGCCGGCCCCTACCCGGGAGATGGCTCCAACGGCGCCGACGTGCTCGAGACCAGCGGCGTGGAGCGCTCCGACATCCGCTCCTCCATCGACTCCGACACCGTCGCCGAGGGCGTCCCGCTCGACGTCACCATGACCATCATCGACATGGCCGGCGGCGACGTGCCGATGGAGGGCGCGGCCGTGTACCTGTGGCAGTGCGACGCCGCCGGGCGCTACTCGATGTACACCGAGGGCGTGGAGGAGGAGACCTTCCTGCGCGGCGTGCAGATCACCGACGCCCAGGGCACGGTCACCTTCACCACGATCTTCCCCGGCTGCTACACCGGCCGCTGGCCGCACCTGCACTTCGAGGTGTTCCCCGACGCGGAGTCGATCGTCGACGCGGGCAACGCGATCCTCACCTCCCAGATCGCCATGCCCCAGGCAGAGTCCGACGACGTCTACGAACGGAGCGAGTACGAGGGCAGCGCCGAGAACCTCTCCCAGCTCACCCTCGAGACCGACAACATCTTCTCCGACGGCTACGACCAGCAGCTCGCGAGCCTCTCCGGCGATATCGACAACGGCTACGCCTTCTCGATCGACGTCCCGATCGACACCACCACCGAGCCCGAGGCCGGCGGGATGGGCGGCGGGGCTCCGTCCGACGGCGGCGGCCAGGGCGGCATGCCCGGCACCCCGCCCGAGGGAGGACCCGGCGAGGGCGGCGAGCCCCCGGCCGGCGCACCGTCGGACGGCGGTGGGGAGACCTCGCAGGACTGAGCGGCAGGAAGGGGACTCCAGCGGCATGGTGCGGAGCTCAGCTCCTGCGCGTGCCGCTGCAGTCCCCTTCCTGCTGACGCCTCAGCCGTCGGCGCGCAGACCGGTGCCGTAGCTCTTGGCGGGATCGGCGACCGCGACGGCGAGCGTCGTATCGGACTGGCCGTAGTAGGCGAACCACTTCCCGCGGAACTTCACCAGTCCTTCCACGAAGGTCACGTTGGAGACCAGGCCATGGGTGTCCTCGAAGGTCTGGGGGCGCAGCCACGGCTCCTGGAGCCGGGCCAGCACCGTGGTGGGGTCGGCGGGATCGATGACGATCTGCCCGCACCTGTAGTCGACCTCCCGTGAGCCGTCCTCCAGCGTGCGCCGGGTCGCACCGTTGGTCAGCAGGAGCAGCAGACCGTTGTCGGTCAGCACCGGGGAGGTGCCGATCTCCACGAGCGCCTCGTCCCAGGTGCCCGGGGTCGGCGCGTACATCGGCTCCTCGTCGGTGGTGCCCGGGGTCCAATGGATCAGATCCTCGCTGGTCGCCCAGTAGATGCCGCCCTCCCCGAAGTACATCCACCACCGACCGTCGATCTGCCGGGGGACGATCACTCCGGCCTTGGACCAGTTGTGTCCCCGCGGGTCCATGGTCTTGAAGGTGTCGAAGTCCTCGAAGAGCGGGCCGTGCTTGGTCCACTCCCGCAGGTCCGGCGAGGTGGCCAAGCAGAGCTGTGCCCTGTGGCGGTCCCATCCGGTGTAGGTGAGGTAGTAGGTGCCCTCGATGAACGCGATCCGCGGGTCCTCGCAGCCGAAGCGCTCGTAGTCGTGCTCGGGGGAGAGGATCGGCGCGTCCTCGCGTTCGAAGTGATACCCGTCCTCGCTGAACGCGATGCCGACGTGGGAGACGATGTCCTCCGCGTGGGCCCGGTACAGGAGCACCACACGGTCGTCGACGACCAGGGCGGCCGGGTTGTAGAGGTTCGAGGACTCCCAGGTGTCGCCCTTGGGGCGCAGGATCGGGTTGTTCTCGTAGGGAGTGAACGGGCCGAGCGGGAAGCGGGCATCGCCGAACAGAGAGGCGGTGGTCATGGGGTTCCTTTGCGAAAGCGGACGGGACGGGCGGCCATGTAGGTCGGCCGGGTCGGGATTGCAGTCGGTGGAGAGCGGCCGGGTCGATCACCCCTTCACGCCGGCACCGATGTCGGAGGCGGTGAAGTACTTCTGGAACAGGCAGAACAGGAGCACGACGGGCAGGGCGAGGGCGCAGGCTCCGGCGAGGATCGCCCCGTTGGGGTTCGCGACCGTCTGGGCGATGTTGGAGATGTAGTTCGCCAGTGCCACCGCGAGCGGCTGCATCGTGGCGTCCTTCGTGATGAGGAAGGGCCACAGGAACTCGTTCCACGGTCCGATGAAGGTGATCAGCGTGACCGTGGCGATCGCCGGGCGCACCAGAGGGATCGCGATCGACCACAGCACCCGGAGCTCGCCCGCGCCGTCGATGCGCGCCGCCTCGAACATCTCCTCGGGCAGGGCGAGGAAGAACTGGCGGAAGATGAACACGGCGGTGGTGTTGATGAAGAAGGGCAGGATCATGCCGGCGAAGGTGTCGCCGAGTCCGTAGGAGCCCGCGACCTGGACGTACAGCGGAATCATCAGCAGCTGGAACGGGACCATCTGCACACCGAGCATCACCACGAACAGCACGCCTCGGCCGCGCCAGTGCAGGCGAGAGAGGGAGTAGCCGGCGCAGAGCCCGAACGTCAGAGTGCCGAGCAGCACGCCGGCGGTGAAGACGACGGAGTTCAGCAGCGCCCGCAGAAGCGGCACCCGCTCATCGATCAGCGCGAAGTTCTCCAGCGTCCAGCCCCCGGCGGGCAGCAGGCCGGCCGGGGTGGTGGTCGGGTCCTCCTGCAGCGCCCCGACGATCATGAAGTAGAAGGGGAAGACGAATGCCAGCGCCGCGAGGGCGAGCAGGGCGTACAGCGCGATCCGGGCGGGAGTGCGGGTCCTCATCTCAGCGCTCCTTCGTGAGTCGGTTCGAGACCAGCGAGAGCACGCCGACGAGGATCACCAGCATCACGCCGATTGCGGAGGCGACGTCGGGGTTCCCCTGCTGGATTCCCTTCTGATAGATCATCAGCACCGGGGAGGTGGAGGCGCCGTCAGGGCCGCCGCCGCTGGTGAGCAGGTACGGCTCGGTGAACAGGTTCGCGCCGGTGATGATCGACAGGATCAGCACCAGGAGCGTCGTGGCACGCAGGCTGGGCACCGTGATGTGGCGGAACCGTCGGACGACCCCGGCGCCGTCGGTCGAGGCGGACTCGTACAGCTCCGCGGGCACGTTCTGCAGGGCCGCGAGGAAGAGAAGGATGTAGAAGCCCAGCTGCTTCCACGTCACGTACAGCGCGATCGAGGGCATCGCGAGCGCGTCGTTGACGAGCCAGGAAGGGTCCGGTGCGAGCGGTCCCAGAACCGTGTTGACCAGGCCGTCCTGCGAGAACAGCAGCATCCACACACCGATCAGGGACACGCTCGCGGTCACGTACGGCACGTAGAAGGCGACGCGGAACGCCGCCGCCCACCGGGTCACCGAGTCCAGTGCTGAGGCGAACACCATCGACAGGATCACGGTGAGCGGCACGTTGATCACGAGGAACACGGCGATGTTCCCGAAAGACTGCAGCACTCGCGGGTCCGTCAGCGCGATCCGGTAGTTCTCCAGGCCCACGAAGGGGTGGTCCATGTCCATGCCCGGTGCCGTGAAGACGTAGTCGAAGAAGGAGATGTACACCGCGTAGCCCAGCGGATAGGCCATCACCGCGGCGAGGAAGACGATGTAGGGCAGGGAGAGGCCGAGCCCCAGCGGCTGCGCGCCGAGCAGCCGACGCAGCGGCCCGCGCGAGTCGGCGGTGCTCCTGGTGCCCGTCGTGCGAGCGGGGACAGAGGTGCTCATCGCGCTCCCTTCTGGACCAGTGGGTCGATCTGCTCGGCCGCCCGACGCAAGGCCTCGCCCACGCTCTTCTTCCCGAAGATCGCGGAGGCGGAGAACTCGTCGCGGAACCGCTGCCAGATCTCGATCGACCCGGAGAGGTAGGGGACATCGGCCACCCGATCGGCCTGGTCGGCGAAGGCCGTGTAGTCGGGATGCTCGGCGAAGTAGTCCGGATAGGTGTCGAGCAGGTCGGCGCGCAGCGGCATCTGGCCGGAGAGCTCCAGCAGCTTCCCGTCCCACTCCTCGCTCGTGGCGAAGGTCAGGAAGTCCCAGGCGGTCAGCCGGTTCTGGCTCGAGGAGAACATCGCGACGTTCTTGGAGTCGGCGAAGGTGATGGTCTCCTCCGGGGAGATGCCGTCCGCGCTGGGCACGGGCATGAACCCGTAGTCGATCTGATCCCGGTAGGTCGCGATCGCCCACGGCCCCGCGAGCTGCATCGCCGTGGTGCCCATCGTCATCGCGTCGTCGGTGGACTCCTCCTGCGGGGCGAGCCCTTCCTCGTACAGGGACCGCCAGAGCTCGGCGACCGCGAGACCGTCGGGCGAGTCGAAGGTCGAGGCGCCGTCCTCCACCAGCAGTCGACCGCGGGTCTGCGCGAGGTACATCGGGTAGAAGTCGAACCACGGCTGGTAGAAGTCGCTGGTCGGCGCCGGCCAGAGCGCGGAGGCGGAGGCGCCTGTGCCGACGATCTGCCGGGAGCCCTCGAGGAAGGACTCGAAGGTGTCCATCCCCGGGGCGTTCGGGTCGATGCCGGCCGCCGCGAAGATCTCGCGGTTGAACATGACCATCACGGGGTTCGACTTCCATGGCAGCTGGAAGTAGCCGCCCGCGCCGTCGTCCTCGGCATAGCCGCGGGCACGCTCGCCGCTGCGCTGCTCGATGTGCTCGCGCCCGCCCTCGAAGGTGGTCAGGTCCACCAGGCCGCCGGCACGGACCCAATCCGGCAGCGCTGCAGGTGAGGCGTTGAAGACGAGGTCGGCCGTGGTGCCGGCGACGATCGCGGCGGAGATCGCCTCCTCGGAGCTGGCGCCGGCGGGGACCTCCTGCAGGGTCACGGGCTCGTCAGGTCGTGCGGTGTTCCAGGCCTCGGTGACAGCCTGGCCCCAGGCGAGCTCCTGCTCGTTGTTGGAGACCCAGATGCGGATGGGGCCGCGGGAGGTGGCCGCCTGCGCCGCGTCCACCGGACTGCGGCCGCAGCCGGCGGCGAGGGCTAACGGGAGGGTGAGGGCGGTGGCGCCGAATGCGCGCCGGGTGAGGGTCATCGTCGAGCTCCTCGTGGGCAGGTGGGAACGGGTCAGGTCGTGGCCGGGGGCATGATGCTGTCGCGCCGCACGACGGTCGTGCAGTCGAGCACGACGGGGGTCTCGGCCTCCCCGGCGAGAGCGGCCAGGAGTGCGCGGGCCGTGGCCGCGCCACGGACGTCAGCTCCGGTGGACACGCTGGTCAGCCCGGGGGAGAGATGGGCGGAGAGCTCGCTGTCGTCGAAGCCCGTGACGGAGAGGTCCTCCGGGACGCGCAGGCCGCGGCTGCGTGCGTAGGAGAGTCCGGCGATCGCCATCACGTCGTTCGCGTAGACGATCGCGGTGGGTGGAGCGGAGCGCTCGAGCAGGGCGGCGGTCGCGTCGCGCCCGGAGGCGGCCGTGAAGTCGCCCTCCACGACCTGGCCGGGTGCGAGGCCGTGGGTTGCGATCGCGGCGACGAAGGCGTCCCGTCGTGCTGCGGCGTGGACGTACCGCAGCGGGCCCGCGACGTGCGCGATGGAGGTGTGCCCGGCGTCGACGAGGAGGTCGACGAGCTCCTCCACCGCCGCGGCGTCCTCGGTGTAGACCACGGGCACATCGCCCGGGGAATCCGCCGGGGGCGCCTCGGCGCTGAGCATCGCGGCGGGCAGGCCGAGCTCGCGGACCAGGTCGAGGCGCCTGTCGTCTCGCTCCACGTCGAGCAGGATCACGCCGTCGACGCGCCCGCCGGCGTACCGCTCGTAGGCCGCGGTCTCGGCGTCCTCGTCCGTGACCACGTTGAGCATGAGCCCCATCCCCGCTTCGACGAGGACCGCCTCGCAGCCGGCGAGGAAGCGCGGGAAGAAGGTGTCGGTCGCGATGATCTCGGGCCGGCGCGCGATCACGAGGCCGATCGTGCTCGTGCGGGACGTCGCGAGCGCCTTGGCGCTCGAGCTCGCTGTCCAGCGCAGCGCCTCGGCCGCCGCGAAGATCCGACGGCGGGTCTCCTCCGCCACCGGGCGCTTGCCGGAGTAGGCGAGGGAGACGGTCCCCTTGGAGACGCCGGCGGCGCGGGCGACGTCCCCGATGGTGGGGCGTGCGTGGGGCACGGGGGCCTCCTCACGGTGGGCAAACCGGTTTGAATCCTGTGTAGTCAAACCGGTTCGCGTCGTTCTGTCAACCCGCGTGCCCGAGGGTGCGCCCGGCGGCGGCGAGGCCCCGGCCGGCGCACCGTCGGACGGCGGCGGGGAGACCTCGCAGGGGTGAGCAGCACGAAGGGGACTGCAGCGGCATGGTGCGGAGCTCAGCTCCAGCGCGTGCCGCTGCAGTCCCCTTCCTGCTGACGCCTCCCTCGCCGGGCCCCGGGGGCGGCGGTCAGGAGACGATGCCGCCCATCATCTGCGAGAAGTTCAGGAAGCCGCCCAGGAACACCAGCATCACCAGGCAGAACCCGATCTTCGCGAGCGGTGCCAGCGGGGAGATCCGCCGCCCGTTCACCGGGGCGATGAACCGCTCGGGCCGGTCCCGGTCGTAGAGCACGGAGACGGTCATGCCGCTGCGGTCCACCGTCCCGGCATCGGTGACCGCGGGGTTCGCGCGGATCAGCTGCCCGCGGTCGGTGGTGAACTCGATCGTCTCGACCACGCGGCTGGAGCGGCTCTTGCCGGAGTTGCTGTAGTGCACCTGCGAGGAGATGACCGTGCCCTGGGCCTGCTGGCCGCTCGAGGCGAGCCGCTGGGCCCGCAGCAGATCCCTCGCCGCGGTTCCCGCGATGAACAGCGTCACCAGCGCGATGAATGCCGGCACCAGCACGAACATCAGTCCGAATCCCCCGAATCCCATGATCTCCCCCTGACGGCCGTCGGCGCCCCTCGCCGACCCCCTGTCCGTCCGCCAGAATCCTAGCCGTCCCCGGGCGCGGCGGAGGACGGCGCGGGTTAGGGTCGGGGCGGAGCATCCGCCCGCGGGAAGGACCCCCATGCGACGCAGCATCGTCAACGACCCCGACCAGCTCGTCCCCGAGGCGCTCGAGGGATTCGTCCTCAGCCATCCGGGCCGCCTCGCCCTCGACGTCGAGCACCGCTTCGTCTCCCGTGCGGCATCGGCCGAGGGTAAGGTCGGGCTGGTCTCCGGCGGCGGCTCCGGGCACGAGCCGCTGCACGCCGGCTTCGTCGGCCCCGGGATGCTCGACGTCGCGGTGGCCGGCGCCGTGTTCGCGAGCCCCACCGCCCTGCAGGTCCTCGAGGCGACCAAGGCCGCGGACTCCGGCCGCGGCGTGGTCCAGATCGTCAAGAACTACACCGGCGACGTGCTGAACTTCCGCATCGCCGGGGAGATCAGCGGCGACGACCAGGTCGAGACCGAGATCGTGCTCGTGGACGACGACCTCGCCACCGAGACCGAGGACGGCGGCGGACCGGGCCGTCGCGGCACCGCCGCCACCGTCATCGTCGAGAAGATCTGCGGGGCCGCCGCCGAGGAGGGCCAGGACCTCGCCGCCGTCGCGGCGATCGGCCGCCGCGTCGCCGCCTCCGCCCGCACCATGAGCCTCGCGCTGAACGCCGGCACCCATCCCGGGGACGAGGAGCCGCAGTTCACCCTCGGGGAGGACGAGGTCGAGCTCGGCGTCGGCATCCACGGCGAGCGCGCCGCCCGCCGCGTCCCCTTCACGGATGCCAACGGGCTCACCGACCTGCTGCTGGACCCGCTGCTTCAGGAGCTGGACCTCTCCGGCGGCGACGAGGTGCTCGCGATCGTCAACGGGCTCGGCGGCACCTACCCGCTCGAGCTGAACCTCGTCGCGCGCCGACTCCACCACCGCCTCGCCGAGGCGGACCTTTCCGTCGGCCGCTCCCTCGTCGGCTCGTACGTGACCAGCCTCGACATGCACGGCGTGTCCCTGACGCTGATGCCGCTGGATGCGGAGCTGACCCGCCTCTGGGACGCGCCCGTCGCGACCCCTGCCCTGACCTGGTGAGGAGACCCGAGATGACCGACAGCCCCAGCACCGACACCACCCTGCCCGACGGCTTCGGCCCGACCTTCGTCACGGCCCTGCGCGACGCCCTCGAAGGCGCCGCGGGGGCGCTCGGCGACCTGGACCGCCGCGCCGGCGACGGCGACTTCGGCGACAACGTCCGCACCGCCATGAAGAACCTCTCCCGCGAGCTCGAGGGAGAGGCGCCCGAGGACTACCGCGGCCGGGTCACCGCCATGTCCCGCGCCTGGCTCGGCGTGGGCGGCACCTCCGGTCCCCTGTTCGGCATGTTCTACCGCGACCTCGCCAAGGCCGGCGGTGACGGCAGGACCCTGGACCTCGACGCGCTCGCCGAGGCGCTCGAGGCCGGCCAGGCCGTGATCCAGAAGTACGGCGAGGCCGAGGTCGGGGACCGCACCATGGTCGACGCCCTCGCCCCGGCCGTCACCGCGCTGCGCGAGGCCGCCGCCGGCGGGAAGGCCCCGGCCGAGGCGCTCGCCGACGCCGAGCGCGCCGCGGTCGAGGCCGCGACGGGCACCGCCGAGCTCACCGCCCGCCGCGGCCGCGCCAGCTACGTCGGCGACAGCGCGAAGGGCGTCATGGACCCCGGCGCCTGCGCGATGGCGCTCGTGATCGGGGCGCTGCGCTCTGCGGCCGACGGGGGAGAGGTGCGCACCGACTGGATCGGGTGAGGTCCCTCCTCGGACGCCCGACGCGGACTGACGCCTCCCGCTGGTAGGTTCGCTCTCCGTGCCCGATCTCGCCGCCCTGCTCCCCGACCTCAGCGTCTCCTCCTGGCTGCTGGTGGTGCTCGGCGCGCTGATCGTCGGCTTCTCGAAGACCGCCCTGCCGGGCGCCGGGACCCTCGCCGCGGGAGCGTTCGCGCTGGCCATGCCCGCGAAGGAGTCGACCGCCGCGCTCCTGCTGCTGCTGATCGTCGGCGACATGACGGCGCTGTGGGTGTACCGGCGCGAGCCCGACTGGCGCACCCTGGTGCGCCTGCTGCCCAGCGCCATGGTCGGCGTGATCCTCGGGGTGTTCTTCTTCGCCGCGGTCGACGACGTGACCGTGCGCGTCACGATCGGCGTGATCCTGATCGTGCTCGTCACCCTCACGCTCGTGCGCCGGATGCAGGCCGCCCGACGGGCCCGCGCCGGGGGCGAGGCGCCCGCGGACGAGCCGGGCAGCCGCCGGGGCGTCGCCGCGACCGCGCAGGGCGTCGGCTACGGCCTGCTCGGCGGGTTCACCACCATGGTCGCCAACGCCGCCGGTCCCGTGATGTCGCTGTACCTGCTGATGATGCGCATGCCGGTGATGACCTTCCTGGGCACCTCGGCGTGGTTCTTCGCGGTGATCAACCTGTTCAAGCTGCCGTTCTCGGCGGGGCTGGGGCTGTTCACGCGCGAGACGCTGATGATGGACGCGGTGCTGCTGCCCGTCGTGCTGCTGGCCGCCTTCGCCGGCGCGAAGGTCGCCCAGCGCATCCCGCAGGCGGTCTTCGACAAGCTCGTCCTCGCCCTCACGGTCCTCGCCGCGATCGGCCTGCTCATCCCCTGAGCCGCGCGCTCGCCGCCCAGCGCCCGAGCGCCTCGATCTCCGCGAGCAGCTCGGGCGGGTCGATCACCTCCACCTCGTGGCCCATCGCCGCCAGGTGCAGGGCGATCCAGCGCAGGTCACCGGCGCCGGCGCGCAGCACGCAGGCATCCTCCCCGTCGGCCTCGAGCGTCCCCGAGCGAGCCGAGATCGTGGGCGCGACCTGCGCGTACGGAGCGAGGATCCGCACCGTCGCCGGGAACGGATAGGCGTGGACGGTGATCGACTCGCGCACCGCCTGCTCGATGTCCGGGGTGGGCCTGGGCGGGAAGGTGAAGGTCGAGGGGTGCACCGCGTGCATGCGGTCCAGACGGAAGGTGCGCCAGTCCTCCCGGTCCAGGTCCCAGGCGAAGAGGTACCAGCGCCCCTCCATGGACAGCACCCGATAGGGCTCGATCCTCCGCTCGAACCGCTCCCCGTCGGCCCGCTCGTAGTCCAGGCGCACCCGCACCCCGTCCCGTACCGCGGTCGCCAGCGCCATCAGCACCTCGGAGCGGGTGCCGGGAGCGTCACGGGAGATCACCCCGAGCGCGGAGGTCACCGCCCCGACCTCCGCCCGCACCGCGGCGGGCAGGATCCGGTCCAGCGCCGCGAGGGCCCGCAGCGCCTCCTCGTCCAGGCCGTCCAGTCCGGAGGCGGCCGCGAGGCGCAGGCCGACGGCCACCGCCGTCGCCTCCGTCGAGCTCAGCAGCAGCGGCGGCAGCGCCCGGCCGGCCCCGAGCTGGTAGCCGCCGCCGTGCCCGGCCGAGGTGAGGACCGGATAGCCCATCTGCCGCAGCCGGTCCACGTCGCGCCGCACCGTCCGCGTGGTCACGTCCATCTCCATCGCGAGCTCGGGCCCGGTCCACACCGATCGCGACTGCAGCAGCGCCAGCAGCCGCAGCGCCCTCGAGGTCACATCGCTCATCGCTCCGCCTCTCCTCCTCGTCGGCCCTCAGTCTGCCCGTCTTCGCGGACAGATTCTGTCCGCATGGGGAACCAGAGTGGGCATCGGCCGGACGGAGCGGCGGCGAGAGCCCCGCAGCGGACCGGCCGCCCGCAGCATCCACCACCTCCCCGAGGAGCACCCCATGCCGTTCCTGACCGCAGAGACCACCGACGAGCGCGACAGCCTCGCCACCTTCGCCCAGCAGCAGATCGAGCAGGTCGCCACCGCCCTGCACGGCCTCCACCAGGAGCAGCTCGCGCTCACCCCGTCGGCGTCCGGGATGAGTCTCGGCGCGCTCGCCCGTCACGTGCTGGTCATCGCGGGCGGCGCGGCGCTGTCCATCGCGGCCGCGCCCGGCCCGGGCGCCGATCCCGAGCGCACCCCCGCGCAGCTCCAGGCCGAGGGCGGCCTCACCCCGGAGGCGCTGCGCCCTGAGGACACCCCGGAGTCCCTCATCAACGAGCTGCACCGGGTGGGGGAGGAACTCTCCGAGGCGATCCGCGCCGCCGACCTCGACATGCTCGCGCCCGTCCCCGACGCGCCCTGGTTCGAGGGGCGCACCACCTGGTCCCTGCGCTGGTACGCCCTGCACCAGATCGAGGAGAACGCGCGCCACGCCGGACACGCGGACATCCTCCGCGAGAGCATCGACGGGAAGGGCGCCTACGAGCTGAACGCCCGCGCCGCCGGCCAGGAATGGCCGCCCGCCGGCTGGGGCCTGTGAGCCCCGACGACATCCACGACGCCGACCGTCCGACCACCACGGAGGAGCATCATGACCGCCGACGACACCACCCCCGCACCGCGCGGACGCGACGGCGACCTGCCCACCGTCCTCGTCGACCAGATCGAGTTCCACATGCGCGAGTTCCTGCGGCCGCGCCTGGAGGGCCTGACCGACGAGGAGTACTTCTACGACCCCACGGGCGACGGGGACAGCTGGACCGTCCACCCCCGCACCCCTGCGGGACAGACCCCGCCGACCTCGATCCAGGGCGGCTCCGGGGAGCTGGTCATCGACTTCGAGGTCCCCGAGCCGGACCCGGCTCCCTTCACCACGATCGCCTGGCGGCTCGGCCACGTCATCGTGGGCGTGCTCGCCGTGCGCAGCCACTCCCACTTCGGCGGTCCGCCCGCGGACTACATGACCTGGGAGTACGCCGCGACCGCGGAGGAGGCCCTCGCGCAGCTGGACCGCGAGTACGCGCGCTGGATCGAGGGCGTGCGCGGCTGGGACGCGGAGGACCTGCAGGTCGCCGTCGGCGAGGCGGAGGGACCCTACGCGGAGTACTCCCGCGCCACCCTCGTCGCGCACATCCACCGCGAGCTCATCCACCACCTGGCCGAGATCGCGCTGCTGCGCGACCTGTGGGCGCATCGGGGGTGAGTCAGGCGGTGCGCTCGTCGGCCTGAGCGCGGCCGGCCGCACGGGCCACCAGCAGGTGCAGCGGGATCGTCACGGCGAGCACCAGGGCCGCGATCAGCGGCAGCTGGGACGGTCCCGCCCCCGCGGCCAGGGCCACGCCGCCGAGCCCGCCGCCGAGCGCGCTGCCCAGCGAGACCGCGCTCGCGTTCAGCGCCATGACCACCGGCACGGAGGCCGGCGCCATCGCCGCCAGCCGCGCCTGCTGCGGCACGGCGTGGCCGCCGTTGCCGACCCCGGCCAGGAGGAACCACGTAAGGCTCAGCACCGCGGGGGCCACCGCCGCCGCGACGGTCAGCGCCACGGCCCCGAACAGGGCGTTCAGCAGCAGCAGCGCGAGGATCACCGTGAGCACCCGCACCGGGGAGAAGCGGTCCGCCAGGCGCCCGGTCAGGGCGTTGCCGGCCATGCTCGCCACCCCGTAGCCGCACATGATCACGATGATCATCCAGCTCGCCGGGTGGGAGGGCCGCAGGATCAGCACCGCATAGGTGAAGCAGGTGTAGCTCGCGCAGAGCACGCCCGTGGAGACCAGCAGCCCGCCCACCAGGCGGGGCTGCGCGAGCGGCCGGAGGCGCTCGGCGAGCGTGGCGGCGGGATGGCGCAGACGGGGCAGTCGGAGGGCGATCCCCGCCAGCGCCACGAGGCCGACGGCGGAGACCATCAGGAGCGGGAACCGCCAGCTCGACTGCCCCAGGATCAGGCCGACGGGCACCCCGAGCGCGGTCGCCGTCATCCACCCGCCGAGCACGAAGGACAGGGCCCGGCCGCGATGCTGAGGCCCCACCAGGTGCACCGCGTACCCGGTGGCGGCGGCGCCCAGCAGGCAGCCGCCGAGCGCCGAGACCACGCGGCCGCCCATCGCGAGCGCATAGGACGGGGCCAGGGCGATCAGCAGATTGCCGAGCACGAAGGTCGCGAGCGCCGCGAGGATGGTGCCGCGCTGCTCCCAGCCGCTGGTGGCCGCTCCGAGCAGCGGGCCCGCGAGCGCAGAGGTCAGGGCGAAGACGGCCACGAGCTGTCCTGCCGCGGCGGCGGAGACCTCGAGGTCGGAGGCGATCTCCGGCAGCAGCCCGGCCAGCACGTAGCCGTCGATCCCGGTGGTGAAGGTCGCCACGGCCAGCCAGATCAGGGTGCCGTAGGGGACGCCGCCCGCTCCGGGCGCGGCGGAGGAGGGGGAGGCAGAGGTCATCGGCGGATCACGTGCTCCATGGGCACCCTTCGGACGGTCCTGTTCCGTGCGGGAAAGCGCTCATAGGATGCCATGGTGACCAGCCCTGCGGCGGGAGGACCCGCGACCATCCCGTCCCGACGACGTCGCACCGCCGGTGCCCGGATCACCCTCACCCTCGCCGCCCTCGGCATGCTCGGCCCGTTCACGATCAACACCGTCTTCCCCGCGTTCACGCAGATCGGCGACGAGTTCGGTGCCTCCGACGTGGTGCTGCAGCAGCTGATCAGCGTCTACCTCGCCTCCTTCGCGGTGATGAGCGTGTTCCACGGCCCGCTCTCGGACGCCCTGGGCCGCAAGCGGGTGATGCTCACGGGGCTCGCGATCTACGTGGTCGCGATGTTCGGCGCGGTCCTCGCCACCGGCATGGGGATGCTCATCGCGCTGCGGATCCTGCAGGGCGTCAGCGCCGGCGCCGCCACGATCGTCTCCCGCGTGGTGGTGCGAGACCTGTTCGAGGGCGCCGAGGCGCAGCGGCTCATGGCGCGGGTGATGATGATCTTCGCCCTGGCGCCGGTGATCGCGCCCGTGCTCGGCGGCTGGCTGCTGCTGCTCGGGGACTGGCGCTGGGTGTTCGCGGGGGTGGGCCTGTACGGGCTGCTGGTCATGGTGCTCACCGCGCTGATGCCCGAGTCGCTGCCGCGGGAGAAGCGGATCCCGCTGCGCGTGGGCGCCGTCGTCGGCTCCCTGTGGGAGGTGGGCCGCTCGCCGATGATGCTGCGGATCGCGCTCGCGACCGCCTTCGGCTTCGCCGCCCACTTCGTGTTCGTCGCGGGCGCCCCGATCATCGTGGTGCGTCTGCTCGGGCTCGGCGAGCAGGACTTCTGGGTGCTCTTCGGTCCGCTGATCATCGGGATGATGGCCGGCTCGCTGGTGGTGGGCCGCGCGGCCGACGTCATGGACCGCACGCGCCTGATCACCCTCGGGTACCTCGGCACCCTCGCGACCAGCGTGCTGAACCTCGTGCTGGTGCTGCTGGCCCCGGACCCCGTCGGCGGCCTCGACGTGACCCTCCTGCCGGTGCTGATCGGGCCGGCGCTGATGTCCTTCACCGCCTCGCTGTTCTTCGCCCCGATGCAGCTGGAGATCCTGGACCTCTTCCCGCACCACCGCGGCGCCGCCGCGTCGATGGGCACCTTCTTCACCCTGGTGATGAACGCGCTGCTGTCGGGGGTGATCGCGCCGCTGATCACCGGCAGCCTCGCCGTGGTCGCCGTCGCCGCGCTCGGGTACGTGATCGTCGGCGCGCTGCTGTGGGCCTGGCACCTCGCCGACCGCCGACGGCACGCGCGCCTCGACCCCGTCCCCGTCTGAGCCCCGTCCCTCCCCGCGCCGGGGACGGCGGCCCGACGGGAGCAGGTTGCCCGGACCCGCCCCACCAGCGGTCTGAACAGGGGACGATGGAGTCATGTCCTTCGACCTCGACCCCCTCGAGCTGCTCGTCGCGGCGCTGACGGGGCTCCTGCTCGCCCTGTCCCTGGCCTTCCCGCTCGCGGCTGCGGCGATCGTCGGCCCGCGCAAGGACTGGAACCGGGCCGGGCTGGCGATGGGGCTCGGCCTGCTCCTCGGCGTGATCGGCGCGGGCGTCCTCGTGGTGACCGAGGCCGGCGGGGCCTGGGCGCCGGCCTCCCTCCTCGCCCTGCTGCTGGGGCTCGTCTGCGCCTTCGTCGCCGCGGTGCTGGTGGTCGCGCTCGAGGACGACACCGGGTGGGCGGCCGCGATCGGCGTCCTCGCCTGCCTGCTCATCGGCCTCTCCGCGCCGCTGCAGGCCGTCCCCGCTCTCGAGGCGCTGAGCAGCTCGATGCTGCCCGTGCTGGCCGGCATGGTGATCGAGGCGGTCGCCCTGGTGCTCGTGGTCGGCTTCCTTGTCGCGGGCTCCGCGCGGGCCCGGGCCCTGCAGATCGGCATCGCGTTCGCCGGGGCGGCCGGCGCGGTGCTCGTCGGCACCGGAGCCGTCGGCGGCGCAGCGGCGGAGGTCGCGGGGCTCACGCCGCGCACCACGCTTCTCGCGGTGCTCGTCGCCCTGGTGGTCGGCAGCCTCGTCGGCAGCGTGCTCGAGATGATCCGGTCCCGGCGCCGGTCCCGACGACCCGTCGACGGCTGAGGACGCACGTCGACCACGGGAGCGGGCCGGGCTACGGTGGTGCCGCCCGACGCGCCGGCCCGGCCGCGACCGACCCTGGGGAGTGCCCATGACCATCACCGGATCCCTCGACGGCCCCGATCTCGTGCTGCGCCGCACCGTCCCCGCCTCGCGGGCACGGATCTGGCGGCACCTGGCCGACTCCGACCGACTCGCCGCCTGGTACGGCACCTTCGACGGCGACCCCGCCACCGGCGTGGTCGAGGTGACGATGACGGCCGAGCCGGGGGAGGCTGCCACCTCGTCGTTCGCGATCCACGCCTGCGAGCCCGAGCGGCTGCTGACCGTCAGCTCGTCGATGGGGGAGCAGGTCTGGAAGCTCTCGGTCGAGCTCGAGGACGGCTCCGACGGGGCCGGCGGCGCCGCGGGCGACCTCACCCACCTCGCGCTGCGCCACCACGACGTGCCCGCCGACATGGTCGAGCACATCGGGCCGGGCTGGGAGTGGTACCTCGACCGGCTCGTCGGCGCCGTGACCGGTACGGACGTGCCCGGCATGGACGTGTGGGACGCGCAGTACATGAGCCTCGCCCCGGAGTACGCGTCCCTCGGCGGCTGATCCGCGAACGGCCCGGCCGGGACGGGGACCTGGCGCTCAGTCCAGCAGCACGAGACCGCGCACGAGCGCGATCAGCGAGCCCGCGACCGCCAGCACCAGCACGATCTGCATCGCTTTCTCCGGCGGGATCCGCGGCCCCAGCCACGATCCCGCGATCGTGCCTGCGAGCAGGGCGATGACGAGCACCGCCCAGCTCAGCGGATCCAGCGTGGGCAGGGACCGCTTCGCCGCGAGCGAGACGACGCTCAGCACCAGGAACTGCAGCTGCGCCGTCGCCGCGAACTGCCGGTGCGGCCACCCCGTGGCGCGCGCGTAGATCACCACCCCGGGACCTCCCACCCCCGCGGTCACGTTCATGAACCCCGAGGCGAGGCCGCCGGCCGCGCCGAGCGATCGGGAGCGCGGCAGGGTGCGGCCGCGCAGCAGCAGCGTCAGCGCGAGCCCCGCGATCACCACGGCGCTGACCGCCGCCATCAGCGGCGCCTCGGGGATCAGCATCACCGCGACCGCGCCGGGGATCACCCCCACCACGCCCATCGGCACCAGCACCGCCGCCCGTGGCCAGTCCACGTCGTGACGCTGGGCGAGGACGTTGAGCGCCGAGGACATCGCCCCGCACAGGTTCGTCACCAGGATCCCCTCGAAGGGGCCCAGCACGAGCACCAGGAAAGGCGCGGACAGCAGCGCGAAGCCCATGCCCGTGGACCGCTGCGCGAGCGCCCCGACCAGCACCGTCACCGCGAGCCCCAGCAGGGGGAGCAGGGCGGCGACGGTCATGGGCTCCAGGCTACGTGTCCGCCGTCCCCGCCCCGGCTGTCCCCGCCCCGGCCGACGGCGCCGCCCTCGCCGAGGGGCCCGTCGGCCACAATGGCCGGATGACCGCCACCGACTCCCTCGACGACGTCCTCGCCCTGCTGCGCGCCGATCCGCAGAGCGAGTCCGAGCTCGAGCAGCTCGCCCTCGAGGCGCAGCGCCTGCCCGTCGGGGAGCTCGTCTATCTCGTGGACACCCGCCCCGCGACCGAGGCCGCGCTGCTGTTCCGCGTGCTCGACAAGGGGCAGGCCCTCGCCGTCTTCGAGGCGCTCGCCCCCGAGCACCAGGCCGCGCTGATCTCCGCGCTGCGCACCCCGCAGGTCGCCGAGATCATCGGCGATCTCGACCCCGACGACCGCGCCTCGCTGTTCGACGAGCTGCCCGCCTCGGTCGCCGAGCGCCTCCTGCACGGCCTGGACGCCGACGAGCGGGCGATGACCACCGCGGTGCTCGGATACCCGCGCCACGCGATCGGCCGCTACATGTCGCCGGAGGTGCTGGCCCTCCACCCCGGCCAGACCGTCGCCGAGGCCCTCGACGCCGTGCGCGAGCGCGGCGAGGACGCGGAGACGGTGTACCTCCTGCCCGTGGTCGATGCCTCCCGCGTGCTGCTGGGAGTCGTCGGCCTGCGCCGCCTGCTGCTGACGGACGGGCAGGTGCGCGTCGGCGACCTCGCCCACGAGGCGGTCCGGTCCCTCGCGACCGACGACCGCGAGGACGCCGCGCGGCGGTTCTTCGCCGCGAAGCTGCTGGCCATGCCGATCGTCGACGCGGAGGAGCGGCTGGTCGGCATCCTCACCGTCGACGACGCGGTGGACATCATCGAGCAGGAGAACGCCGAGGACAGCGCCCGCACCAGCGGCTCCGAGCCGCTGTCGCGCTCGTATCTCGCCACGCCCGTCCTGCGCGTGGTCCGCTCCCGGATCGTGTGGCTGCTGGTGCTGGCGATCTCCGCGATCCTCACCGTGCAGGTGCTGGAGATCTTCGAGGACCGCCTCGAGCAGGTGGTGGTGCTGGCCCTGTTCATCCCGCTGCTGACCGGCACCGGCGGGAACACCGGCAACCAGGCCGCCACCACGGTCACGCGTGCGCTCGCCGTGGGCGAGGTGCGCGTGCGGGACCTGCCGCGGGTGGTGTGGCAGGAGCTGCGGGTCGGCGCCGTGCTCGGGACGGTGCTCGGCGGGCTCGGCTTCGCGGTCGCCGGGCTCGTCTACGGCATCTCGATCGGGATCGTGATGGGGCTGACGCTGCTGTCCATCTGCATCATGGCCGCGATCGTGGGCGGGCTCATGCCGCTGCTGGCCAAGCGGATCGGCGCCGATCCCGCCGTGTTCTCCAACCCCTTCATCTCGACCTTCTGCGACGCGACCGGCCTGATCATCTACTTCACGATCGCGACCGTGGTCCTGGGGCTGTGAGGCGGGGCCGTCAGCCCAGCGGCGCGACGCCGAACCCCGCCGGGGCGAGCGCGGCCAGCTGCTCGCGCAGCAGCGCCCCGACCTCCTCGCGGCGCGCCGCGTCCATCCGCTCGATCGGCCCGGTGACGCTCACCGCGAGCGAGCGCCCGCCGGGGCGCACGAGGGCGACGCCGACGCAGGCGATCCCCGCCTCGTTCTCCTCGACCTCGCTGGCCCAGCCGCGCCGTTCCGCCTCGGCGACGACCTCCTCGAGATGCCGCGCGCTCACGGCGAGGGCGGGGTCCTGCTCCGGGGCCTCGCTCGCCCGCGCATAGGCGGTGAGCCCCTCGCCGCGCACCCCGTCGGCCGTGAGGATCGCGCGCCCCATGGCGGTGCGCGCGGCCGGGGCCCGGCTGCCCACCCGCGACCAGACGCGCAGCGCCCGCTCTGGCTCGACCTTGTCGAGATAGAGCACGTAGGGGCCGTCGAGCCGGCCCAGGTGCACCAGCTCCTGCACCTCCTGCGAGATCGCCGCGAGCGCCGGCGCCATGAGCACGGGGAGGTTCTCCTCCCGTTCGAAGCGGCTCGCGAGCAGGGGCAGCGTCGAGCCGAGCCGGTAGCTCTGGTCGGCGGAGGCCTGCTCGGCGAAGCCGCGATGCATCAGCGCGCGCAGCAGGCGGTGGGTCGAGGCCTTGTTCAGCCCGCTCGCGGCGGAGACGTCCCGCAGCGTCATCCCGTCCGGTCCCGCCTCGGCGAGCACCTCGAGCAGCGACAGCGCCTTGTCGACGCTGCCGACGGGGGAGGGGGAGTCCTGGGGCGTCGTCGTCATGGGGTCCATTCTCTCCACCGGCGGGCAGAGCGGGGCGGTGTCGGCAGGAGGAGCCGACGAGGCGTTGCCGTCCGGGAGCGCACGGTCTATGCTTGTCGCGTATGATGAAACTAGCGTTTTGATCACCGAAACGCAATGGGGTGGACCTCCGCTCCGTCATCTGCACCGCGGGCGGCCGTGAGGCGGCCCTGCCCATCGACCGCATCGACAGCCTGTCGGGTCCCGGGGCGCATCGCGTGGCCGATGCACTCCCCGGGAGCACGGCGGACGGAGCCGCCGACACGGCTCGTCGCAGACGACGAGCCGACGAAGGAGACACGATGAAGTGCAAGCTGTGGCTGAGCGGCGCCCTGGCCGTGGCGCTCACCTCGCTGACCGCCTGTGCCCAGTTCACGCCCATCGACGAGAGCGCGATCCGCGAGGGCGGATCGGGCATCGAGGCCGAGACGGTGTACCGGGTGGCGTTCAACCAGCCCGAGAGCCATCCGCAGTACGTCGCGCTCACCCATCTGGGCGAGCGGATGAAGGAGGCGACCGGCGGCGCCTGCGCCCTCGAGGTGTTCCCCAACGAGTCCCTCGGGCCGCAGGCGGACACGATCGAGCTCGTCCAGGCCGGCAGCGTCGACTTCTCCATGGTCGCCGGCTCCCTCATGGAGAACTTCAACCCGGACTTCGTGGTGTTCAACCTGCCCTACGTCTTCGACTCCAAGGAGCACCAGCGCAAGGTCCTGGACGATCCCGAGATCACGGGCGATCTGTTCAGCTCGGTCGAGGACAAGAACATCACCGTCGTCACCGGGTTCCACGGCGGGGTCCGCAACGTCTACAACTCGGTGAAGCCCGTGGAGACCCCCGCGGATCTCGAGGGGATGAAGATCCGCGTGATCGAGTCGGACACGAACATCGCGATGATGAAGCTGATGGGGGGATCCGGCGCCCCGATGGGGCAGGGCGAGGTGTACACCGCCATCCAGTCCGGGATCCTCGAGGGCGGGGAGAACAACGAGTCGATCTACGCGAACCTCTCCCACGACGAGATCGCCCCGTACTACTCGTACACGCAGCACCTGATGTTCCCGGACTACCTGATCTCCAACCCCAAGACGCTCGACCGGATGGAGCCGGAATGCCGTGAGTTCCTCGAGTCGGACATCCGGAACACGACGGAGGAGGAGGGCGAGCTCTGGGTCGAGGAGATCGAGCGCTCGCACGAGCTCGCCGAGGAGGCGGGGGCCGAGTTCAACGAGGTGGACATCGAGGCGTTCCGCGAGGCCGTCCAGCCCCTCGTCGACGAGCGCCTCGACAACGAGGTGACGCGCCAGCTGTACGCCGACGTGCGCGAAGCCGCTGAGCAGGGCTGAAGGGACACGCGATGATCACGATCAAGAAATCGCTCGACGCGGTGCTCGAGTGGGCCTGCTGCGGCCTGTTCGTCGCCCTCGTGGCCACGGTGACCTGGCAGGTCTTCACCCGCCAGGTGCTCAACAGCCCCAGCGGCTGGTCGGAGGAGCTGGCGAAGTACATCTTCGTGTGGCTCGGCCTCTTCGGCGCCGCCCTCGTGTTCGGGGAGCGCGGCCACATCGCCGTGGACTTCCTCGTCAGGCTGCTCCCCCGCGGGCCGCAGAAGGCCGTGGGGATGCTCAGCCACGTCCTGGTCCTCGGGTTCACAGGACTGGTGCTCGTCTACGGCGGCATCGCCATCTCGCGTCTCGCCTGGGAGCAGACCATCCCGGCGCTCCCGGTGACCGCGGGGCAGATGTACCTCGCCATCCCCGTCTCCGGCGTGCTGACGCTCTTCTACTGCGTCCACCACCTCGTCGCGATCGCCGCCGATCGCGTCGAGCCCGTCGAGGCCGACCAGGCCGAAGCCCTCTAGGAGTCATCGTGGACATCACCACCCTCGTCGGCCTCATCCTGCTCGTCGGGATCTTCCTGCTGCTCGCCCTCGGCGTCCCGATCGCCGTCGGCGTCGGCATCGCCGCCGTCGTCTCCGCGGTCGTCGCCATCGGCTTCGACAACGCGATGCTCACCTCCGCGCAGCAGATGTTCCGCGGCGTCGACTCCTTCGCCCTCCTCGCGATCCCGTTCTTCGTCCTGGCGGGCGTGATCATGAACAACGGCGGCATAGCCCTGCGCCTGATCAACGCCGCGAAGGCGCTCGTCGGCTGGGCCCCGGGCTCGCTGATGCAGACGAACGTGGCCGCCAACGCCCTGTTCGGCTCCGTCTCCGGCTCCGCCGTCGCGTCCGTCGCCGCAGTCGGGTCGACGATGGCCCCGCTGCAGGCCAAGGAGGGCTACGACCGCAACTTCGCCGCCGCGACGAACATCGCCTCCGCCCCCTCGGGGATGATCATCCCGCCGAGCAACCTGATGATCGTGTACTCGCTGGTCTCCGCGACCTCGATCGCAGGGCTCTTCGTCGGCGGGTACATCCCCGGCATCCTGTGGGCGCTGGTGTGCATGTTCATCGTGTACCTCTATGCCCGCAAGCGGCCCGAGCTGACGGTGCGCGAGAAGATCTCCTGGGCGCAGCGCGGAAAGGTCATCCTCGACGCCGTGCCGGCGCTCCTGCTGATCGTGATCGTCATCGGCGGGATCCTCGCCGGGATCTTCACCCCCACCGAGGCCTCGTGCATCGCCGTGCTGTACGCCCTCGTGCTGTCGTTCCTCTACCGGTCGATCAAGCCCTCTGACCTCAAGCCGATCTTCCTCGACGCGGCGCGCACCACCTCCGTGGTCCTCTACCTGATCGCCGTCTCGAGCGTCATGAGCTGGGTCATGTCCTACGCCCGGATCCCGGCGCTGGTCGCCGACGGGCTCTTCGCGATCAGCGAGAACCCGTACGTGATCCTCGGCCTGATCGTCGCCGGGCTGCTGGTCGTCGGCGCCTTCATGGACGCGACCCCGGCCGTGCTGATCTTCGCGCCGATCCTCCTGCCCGTGGTGACCTCCTTCGGCATGGACCCGCTGCACTTCGGCGTGTTCATGGTGATGGCGCTGTCCATCGGGACGATCACACCGCCGGTCGGGCCGGTCCTCTTCGTCGGCGTCCGTGTCGCGAACCGCCGCATCGAGGACGTGATCAGGCACCTCGTCCCCTATTTCATCGCCCTGGTGATCCTGCTGGCGTTCGTCGCGTACACGCCGTCGCTCTCCACCTGGCTGCCCGGCCTGCTGGGCCTCTGACCCCTACCCTCTCCCGATTGGAGCCACCATGGTCGCCGTCGAACAGCGCTACGCCACCCATCCGGGTGACATCCCCCGGATGGACACCGCGGAGCTGCGCAGCCGATACCTGGTCGAGGACCTCTTCGTCCCCAGACAGGTGAAGGCCGTCTACACCCATCACGACCGGGTGGTGCTCGCCGGCATCGCCCCCGCCGACGAGCCGCTCGCGCTCGAAGGGTTCCCCGAGATCCGCTCGGAGGAGTTCTTCGACCACCGCGAGGCCGGCGTCGTCAACGTCGGCGGTGACGGCACGGTCGAGGTCGACGGAGAGGTCCACGAGCTCGCGCACGGCGCCTGCCTGTACATCGGGCGCGGGGCGTCCTCCGTCCTCTTCTCGTCCCGCCCGGGGGAGGACGCGCGCTTCTACGTCTTCTCCGCCCCGGCGCACACCGACTACCCGACCACGCTCGTCGGCCCCGGCGAGGGCACCGTCAGGGAGCTCGGCGACCCGCTCACCTCGAACCGCCGCACGCTGAACCAGTACATCCACGAGGGCGGTGTGCAGTCCTGCCAGGTCGTGATGGGCGTGACCACCCTGCACCCCGGATCGATGTGGAACACGATGCCGGCGCACACCCATGATCGACGCACGGAGTGCTACCTGTACTTCGACCTCCCCGAGGACGCCCGGGTGATCCATCTGCTCGGCAGGCCCGACGAGACGCGTCACATGACCGTCGCAGACCGGCAGGCGATCATCTCCCCGAGCTGGTCCGTCCACTCCGGGGTCGGGACCTCCGCCTACTCGTTCGTCTGGGCGATGGCGGGGGAGAACAAGTCCTTCGACGACATGGACTCCTTCCCGGTCTCGGAGATGCGATGACGAGTCGCGCCCTCCCGTCCAGCACCCCGGGCAGGTCCCTGACCTGCCGCACCTATGTGAAAGGCCCCCGCACATGACGAACCCCACCGTGGTCATCACGGAGTGCGACCATGACGGCTTCGACCCGGAGCACGCCGCGGCCGACGAGCAGGGGGTCTCTCTCCGCCTCGAGCAGTCGACGCCGGAGACCCTGGTCGCGAACATCCAGGACGCCGACGGGATCCTGGTGCAGTACGCGCACATCACCGCAGAGGTGATGGATGCGGCCCCTCGCCTGCGCGCCATCGGCAGATACGGCGTGGGGGTCGACTCCGTCGACGTCCCCGCGGCGACGGAACGAGGCATCGCGGTCACCAACGTGCCCGACTACGGGACCGAGGCCGTCTCCGACCACGCGATCGGCCTCGCGGTCTCGCTCGCACGCGGCATCCCGCTGCTGGATCGCAGCCTCCGTGCCGGGACGTACGACGTCTCGCTCGCCAAGCCGCTGTTCGGGATCCGGGACCGGGTGTTCGGCGTGCTCGGCCTCGGCAGGATCGGCACCGCGACCGCCCGCAAGGCCGCCGGGCTCGGCTACCGCGTGATCGGCTTCGACTCCCGCGTGGAGCCCGGCGGGCTGAAGGACGGCATCGAGACGGTCTCCTTCGAGGAGCTGCTCGAGCGGTCCCAGGTCCTCTCGGTGCACGTGCCGCTGACGGACCGGACCCGTGGCCTGATCGGGGCTGCGCAGCTCGAGGCGATGCCCTCGGACGCCGTCATCATCAACACCGCTCGCGGAGGCATCATCGACACCGACGCGCTGGTCGACGCCGTGAGGTCGGGCGGCATCCTCGGTGCGGGGATCGACTGCCACGAGCAGGAGCCGCTTCCCGCCGACCACCCGATCACCACGCTGGACAACGTGGTGCTCACCCCGCACGCCGCCTGGTACACCGAGCAGTCGTACGTCGAGCTGAAGCGACGCACGCTCGAGGGCGTCGCCGACGTCGTGTCCGGGCGACGTCCCCGGGATCTCGTGAACCCCGAGGTCCTGGAGCACCCGAGGTTCGCGGGATCCGCGCAGCAGCAGTGAGCTCGCTGCGGTCGCGACGATGACGGAGCGCGGCGCCGAGGGACGTCTCCCCTCGGCGCCGCGCTCCGTCCTTCGTCTCAGAGCTCTCCGTCTCAGGGTCCTCCGTCTCAGAGGAGGCTCACGATCCCGTAGGCGACGAGGGCCAGGACGAACCCGACGAGGGACTGGATGGTCTGCTGCACGGTCCACGTCCTGAGGGTGGTCTTCACGTCCATGCGGAGCAGGCGCGAGACGAGCCAGAACCCGGAATCGTTGACATGGCCGGCGAGCACGGAGCCGGCCGCGAGTGCGAGCACGATGCTCGCGACCTGCCAGGGGCTCAGCCCGCCGGCGAGGACCCCGGGTGCGATGAGCGCCGCGGCGGTGGTCAGGGCGACGGTCGCGGACCCCTGGGCGACACGGATCGCTGCGGCGATGATGTACGCCGCGAAGATGAGCGGGATGCCGACGGCGGCGAGCGAGTCGGCGATCGCGTCGCCGATCCCCGTGGCGCGGAGGACGCCTCCGAACATGCCGCCGGCGCCGGTGATCAGGATGACCGAGCAGACCGGACCGAGCGCGTTGTCGAGCGTCTTCTCGATGGCCGTCCCGCTCCGTCCGCGTCGCAGGCCGAGGGCGACGGTGGTGACGATGACGGCGATGAGCAGGGCCACCGGCGTCTCGCCCAGCATGCGCAGGAGCATCACCCAGGACGCCTCGGGATCCACGACCCCTGCCGTGCCCAGGGCTTCCAGGCCGGTGTTCAGGAGGATCAGGATCAGGGGGAGCAGCAGCAGGAAGACGACCGTGCCGGCGCCGGGAGGATTCTCGATCTCCTCCTCGTCCCCGGTCATCCTCGAGAAGACGGCGTCCGGGACGTCGACATTGAATCGGCCGGCGACGACCTTGCCCCACAGGTGACCGGCGACGAACCAGATCGGGAACACCATGAGCAGTCCGAGGATCATCACGTAGCCGAGGTTCGCCTGGAGGAAGTCCGTGGCGGCGACGGGCCCGGGGTGAGGGGGCAGGAAGACGTGCATCACCGAGAGGGCGGCGGCCACCGGGATGCCGACGGCGAGCAGGTTCATCCCCAGACGACGCCCGACGGCGTAGACGATCGGGATCATCAGCACGAAGCCCGCGTCCATGAAGATCGGGAAGCCGATGAAGAGCGAGGCGACGCCGAGCGCGAAGGGTGCCCGGTGCTCGCCGAAGACGGCGATCATCTTCTCCGCCAGGGCGCGGGCGCCGCCGGAGGTCTCCACGAGCGCGCCGAGCATGGCGCCGATCGCCACGAGGAGCGCGACGTTCCCGAGGGTGTCCGCGAACCCGGCGACGAGCGTCTCGACGACGTGCCCGACGGGGATGCCGGCCGCGAGCGCGGTGAGGAGGCTGACCAGGATGAGGGCCAGGAAGGCGTGCACCTTGAAGCGCATCACCAGGATCAGCAGCAGGAGCACGGCGGCGACGGCGACGCCGATGAGGCCGCCGGTGCCGAGCCAGCTCTCCCAGCCGGTCTCTTCCATCCACGTCATCGTGGGTCCTTTCTGTCAGTCCGAAGGCTGCAGGTGGGGTCGGTGCGGGGCGCACCGACGCCGGGCGGCGTCACGCGATGTGCGATCCCCCGTTGACGTCGTAGGTGACGCCCGTGAGATATCCGGCCTCGCGTCCGAGGAGGAAGGTGATGACGCCGGCGACGTCGTCGACGGTCCCCACCCGTCCCACGGGTAGCTCCTTCAGGAGGAGCTCCTTGCGCTCGTCGGTGAGGCGTCCGCCCATGATGTCGGTGTCGATCGAGCCGGGGGAGACCGTGTTGGCCGTGATCCCGTGGGGTCCGAGCTCCCTCGCGAGGGTCTTGGCGATCCCCATGAGCGCGGCCTTCGACCCCGAGTACGCGGCGCGACCGTAGACACCGCCGCCCCGCTGGGCCGAGGCGCTGGCGATGTTCACGATGCGCCCCAGCGAGTGACGCGCCATGATCGGAGCCACCGCCCGGGTCACGTAGAAGGTGCCGTTGACGTTGATGTCGATGACTCGCCGCCACTCCTCGGAGGTGACCTCGAGGAACGGCACGGGGGAGGAGACTCCGGCGTTGTTGACCAGGCCGACGATCTGGGGGAGCTCCTCGTCGATCCGACGGACGGCCTGGCCGACCGCCTGCTCATCGCTGATGTCGACCCCGAGCCCGAGCGTCGGGACGCCGTGCTTCTCCGCGACCTCGGCGGCCACGCCCTCGCTCGCCGCGGGATCGAGGTCGATGATCGCGACGGCCCAGCCGTCCCGAGCCAGTCGGTGCGCGGTGGCGCGTCCGATGCCGCGAGGGGAGGCGGCGCCGGTGACGATCGCCGTCGGGACCTGGGGGAAGTCGGATGCCGGGTAGGGCGGGAGCGCCATCGGGCTGCCTCCTTGCAGTGGGGATGTCTCGTCGACTTCGATAGTACACAATATATAATTGGCCGACGGGGGTCGTCGTCCGGGGCGACCGCCCCGATCTCGGCGCGACCTCCTGCGAAGTACTCTCCTCGGAGAGGAGCGCAGAGCGGGCGTGACCGGCCGGGAGACGGGGGAGACGATGAGGGACGAGAGAGTGGCGCGGGTCCCCCTGACGGATGCTGTCCATGACCGGATCCTGGAGCTGATCATGGACGGCACGCTCGCTCCGGGAGAGCCGCTGAGGGTGCAGGCGCTGGCCTCCCGGCTCGGGGTCAGCCAGACTCCCGTCCGTGAGTCGCTGGGCCGTCTGGCCGGCTCGCAGCTCGTCGTCCGCGCCCCGATGCGCGGCTACGCCGTCGCGCCGCTGCTCACGGAACAGGAGGTCGTCGATCTCATGGAGACGCGGCTGCTCCTCGAGTCCGAGATGGCCGCGCAGGCCGTCGGCGCCGACGGGCTCGACGACGCCCTGCGGGAGAACCTGGAGCGCTCGCGACGGGTCGAGGTCGGTGCGACGTACGAGCACTACCGGGAGTATCTCGAGCTGAGCGCGGAGTTCCACACGCTCATCGCCGAGGCGTGCCGGAACCGCTTCCTCCGGGCGGCCTTCGACTCGCTGCCGATCCACGTGCAGCGCTTCCGCCTGTTCGGGGCCGACGGCGTCGACGACGTCGACGAGTCCCTCGCGGAGCACGACGCCGTCCGCGCAGCGCTCGCGAGCGGAGATCCGGCCGAGGCCCGACGTGCCGTGGAGGCGCACATCCGGGGCGTCGAAGCGCGCTCGAGGCGAATGCTGGAGCGGTGAGCGCGCACGGCGCGGCCGGGTGTGCCCCGGGGACCGGCTGTGCCTATGGTGGAGTGCATGCCGACCTCCCTGCCCGCACCCTCCTCGCCGCGTCGGGGAGTCCGCCGACGCACCATGCTGACCGGCGCCGCGGGCGCCTCGGCGGCCTTGCTGGGGCTGAGCGCCTGCGACGACGAGTCGCCCGTGCCCGGCGCCGGCACCCAGGAGCCCGACGAGGAGGCGACAGCGGCGCTCACTGTCGTCTACCGCGAGGACCCGGCCTCGCGCGGGGACTGGACGGTGTGGACGGTCGGCTACGACCTGGGCGAGGACCAGGAGGCCCCGGCCCTGTACGACCCCTCCACCCAGCAGGCGCGTCACGAGGCGCTCGAGGCGAAGAAGGCCGAGAAGCAGTGGACCGCCCAGGACCCGCTGCTGGTGCTCGACCCCTACGGCAGCACGCTGACCGGCCTGTACGTCTACTTCGAGGACCAGGCCGCGGGGAGCCTGGAGGTGCTCGCCCGGGCCCCTGCGACCGAGGACTTCTCGCACGTCGCCGCCAACCATGCCGCCTCCGGCGGCTTCGAGGGCCTGGTGATCGGGCTGGTCCCCGGCGCGCACACCGACCTGGGCCTGACCTGGCGGCCCGAGGGTGGCGAGCAGGGCGAGGGCACGGTGCGGATCAAGGCGCCCACCACCGCCTCCGGCTACGGGACCGCGCTCGCCGCCGAGATCCATGACGCCGAGGCGCTGACGCCGGGCCTGTTCGCTCTGAACGGCGTCACGGGGCTCGGCAACCACACCTACCTCTTCGACGGCGCCGGCACCATGCGCGCAGAGGTGCACGCCGAGGACACCGCCGCCCACAACTTCCTCCCCGAGGGCGGCCGCATCGTCACCACCACCGGTTCGACCCAGCTGGGGGTCCTCGACCCCTTCGGCCACGCCGCGACGCTCGTCGACCTCGGCGAGCACAGCGTCCACCACGACCTCGCCGTCGTGGACGACGTCGCCTACCTCCTCACCTCCGACTCCTCCTCCGAGCGGGTCGAGGACCGCGTGCTGCGCGTGGACCTCGGCAACGGCGACGTGGACCAGGTCGTGGACCTGCAGCAGCTGCTGCCGGAGTACGAGAGCCTCGCGCACGCCCAGGAGGGCGAGGCCGGCGGCTCCGTGGTCCAGGGCAAGGACTGGATCCACATCAACTCCATCGACATCACCGACGGCGTCATGATCCTCTCCGCCCGCGAGACCTCCACGATCATCGCCCTCGACGACGCGCTCGAGGCCGGCGGCGAGCCCTCCGTGCGCTGGATGATCGGGGTGCAGGAGCTGTGGGAGGGCACCGGCTACGAGGAGCTCTTCCTGGCCCCGGAGGGGGAGGTGCTCGGCAACGCCGGCCAGCACAGCGTGCGCCGCATCGACGATGATTCCCTGCCCGAGGGCCAGTACTACCTCGAGATGTTCAACAACAACTACTGGCGCGTGAGCACGCGCGAGGACGCCGACTGGCAGGACGCCGGTCCGGCCGACGCCACCACCGACGAGCACGACGGGGTCAGCCACGTCCTGCGCTACCTGGTGGACGAGGAGGCCGGCACCTTCTCCCAGGACGAGGCGATCGAGCTGCCCTACTCCTCGGTGGTCTCCAACGTGCAGCGCCTCGGCGACGGTGGGATCGCCCAGGGCATCGTCGCCAACTCCGGGCGCTCCAACGAGTTCAGCGAGCGCACGGCCGACGGGGAGGTGCTGGCCACCTACCGCTACGATTCCGCCAGCCACGGCTACCGCGTCTACAAGGACCCCTTCGCGGGCTTCTGGTTCGCGGCCGGGTGAGCGGGCGGGGAGCCGACGGGCCTTCCGGCCGACGGGCTCAGCGGCTGACGGGGTCCGAGGCGCCGCCCTCGAGCAGCGCCGCGAGCTCCTCGACCCGGGGCGCGCCCTCCCAGTCCCCGGGCGTGGTGCAGGCCAGCGCCCCGCAGGCGTTCCCCCGGGCCAGGCGCGCGGGCACGTCCAGGCCGTCCAGCAGCGCGCTGAGGTAGCCGGCGACGAAGGCGTCGCCCGCCCCGACGGTGTCCACGGCGTCGACCCGGTGACCGGCTCCCTCGTGCAGCTGCCCGTCGACGAGGGCGGCCGCGCCGTCCGGGCCGAGCTTCGCGACGACCTGCAGTCCCGGCCGGGCCAGGGCGCCCAGCAGCGCGCGGTGGTCGGAGTCGTCGGCCTCCGGGGCGAGCAGCGCGAGCTCCTCCGTCCCGCCGAAGAGCACGTCGACGCGGTCGAGGATCTCTCCCAGCAGGGCGGCCAGGCGCTCCCCGGACCCCAGCCGCGAACGATGGTTCACGTCCAGGCTCACCCTCGTGCCCGCGGCGGCCGCGCGCTCGACCGCGACGAGCACGGCGGAGTGCGCGGTGGCCGACAGCAGCGGGGTGATCCCGCTGAGGTGCAGGATCTCCGCCTGCTCGATCAGACCCTCCGGCAGGTCCGCCGGGGAGAGCGCGGAGGCGGCGGAGCCGGCGCGGTAGTAGTCCACGCGCGTGCTGGTCCCCGTCGGCCGGGACTTCAGCATCAGGCCCGTCGGCCGCTCGGGATCGATGCCGCAGTGCACCTGGACGCCCTCGGCGCGGATCTCGCGCACCACACGCGTGCCCAGCGGGTCCGCGCCCACCCGGCTGATCCAGGCGGTGTCCACGCCGAGGCGCTGCAGGCCGATCGCCAGGTTCGACTCCGCCCCGCCCAGGGAGATGTCCACCGAGGGCAGGTGCGCGAGCGAGCCGATGGTGCCGCTGCGCAGCATCGCCATCGTCTCGCCGAGGGTCACGACACGGGGGTCGGGGGTCATGCCCCGGCCTCCCGCGTGGTGACGGCGACGAACTGCGCCGCCCGCTCGGCGAGCGCCTCGAGGCTGCCGCCCTTCAGCGCGTCGCCCAGCAGCGGGCCGCCGACGGAGACCGCGTCCGCACCGGCGCGCAGCCACCCCTGCGCGGCCTCGAGGTCCACCCCGCCGGAGGGCACCACGCGGATCCCCGGGAAGGGGCCGCGCAGGTCCTTGACGTAGCCGGGTCCCACCACGGAGGCGGGGAACACCTTCACCGCCGCGGCGCCCGCCGCCCAGCCCGCATGCAGCTCGCTGGGGGTGAGCCCGCCGGGCACGATCGGGATCCCGGCCTCGGCGGCGGCCTCGAGCAGGTCCGCCCGCGTGATCGGGGTGACGATGTAATCGGCGCCGCGCTCGGCGGCGGTGGCGAGGTCCGACGGGTCGGTGACAGTGCCGATCCCGATGTCCAGCGTCTCGCCGAACCGCTCCCGCAGCGCGGGCAGCTCCTCGAGCGTGCCGGGCGTGGACAGGGTCAGCTCGACCGAACGGATGCCGGCCCCCGCGAGGGTCTCGAGCACGGGCGCGTACTGGTCGGCGCGCGTCCCGCGGATCACGACGATCAGGCGGGCGGCGGCGGTACGCGCGGGCAGCGCGGGACGGTCGGTGACGGTCATGGAGGAGCTCCTGGGGTCGGTCGGGGGAGAGGTCAGAGCGCGAGCAGCACCTTCGCGGAGCGGGAGGCGTCCCGGGCGGTCGCGAAGGCGGCCTCGGCCTCGTCGACGGGAACCACCTGGGTGATGACGGCGTCGAAGCGCTCATCGGCCGCGAGCAGCTCGATGGCCTCGTCGATCTCCGTGTCGAAGCGCTGGGTGCCGCGCAGCTGGACCTCCTTGGCCACGAGCGCGGCGAGGTTCACGGGGATGTCCTGGTTCGGCAGGATCGCGACCTGCACGATGATCCCGGCGGGGCGCACGGCCTGCACCGCTGAGGAGAGCGAGACCGGGGCGGCGGAGCACTCCAGCACCACGTCGTAGGTGTTCGCCTCCGGCGTCTCGTCGGGGATCAGGAGCGTGCGCTCGGCGCCGAGGGCGGCGGCCCGCTCGAGCGGCTCGGGTCGCACGTCGGTCACGTGCACGGAGGCCGCGCCGCGGTGCAGCAGCGAGGAGACGGCGAGCAGTCCGATCGGGCCCGCGCCGAGGACGAGGCAGTGCTTGCCGGTCACGTCGCCGGCGATGGTCGCCGCGTGCAGGGAGACGGCCAGCGGCTCGGCCAGCGCCCCGCGGCGCAGCGGCAGCGACTCCGGCAGCACCCGGATGTTCTCCCGCTCCATCACGAGGTGCTCGACGGCCGCGCCCTGGCGGTGCGGGGTGACCGAGGCGCTGCCAAGGTAGTCCCCGCCCGGCCACAGGTGCGGCCGGTCCTCGATCCCGGGCGCGCTGGTGCCGTAGCGGGCCGGGTGCACGGTCACCGGCGTGCCCGGGGCGAGCTCGCCGCTGGGGTCGAGGTCCACCACGGCGGAGAGCTCGTGGCCGGGGATCAGCGGCTCGGTGATGACGAACGCGCCGTTCGCGCCCTGGAAGTAGTAGTGCAGGTCGGAGCCGCAGATGCCGACGTAAGCGACCTTCAGGCGCACCTCGCCCTCGCCGGGCTCGACCTCGGGGACGTCCTCGAGGCGCATGTCCTCGGCGGCGTGGATGGACAGGGCCTTCATCAGCGGTTCTCCTTCATCGATGCGTCCAGCGCCTCGGCGGCCGCGGCGCGCGGTCCCGAGACGACCAGGGTGGTGAGCAGCGTGCCGACGAGCCGGGTGAACTCCTCGTTCTCGGCGAGCTCCTCGGTGAGGCAGCCGCTCTCGAGCAGGATCCTCGCATGCTCCGCGGGACCGGCGGCACGGGCGGCCACCTCCTGCAGCCGGCGCTGCGCCGGGTCGGTCATGGCCCGCGCCTGCTCGCCGGGGTCGAAGCCGGCCGGCGGCACGACGCAGGCGAACCAGGCCGCGACCGTCAGGGCCAGCAGCGCCGGGGTCCGGCTCGCGCGGAGGTGGGCGAGGGCGGGGACGGGGATCCGCTGCGGCAGGCGCATCGACCCGTCGGACCCGACCTGCCGGGTGCGGTGGCCGAGGTCGTGGTTGTGCCAGCGGTGGGTGAGGTCCTCGAGATAGGCGTCGGGCTCGAATCCGTCGGGCAGGTCGATCGTGGGGAGCATCTCCTCGCGGATCAGCCGCATCGTCGCCTCCGCGATCCAGTCGCGGTCGAAGGATGCGGGGATCGTCGCGCGGCCGTCGAGCGCCCCGAGATACGCGATCAGGGAGTGGGGGCCGTTGAGCAGGCGCAGCTTGACCTGCTCGTACCGCTCGACCTCGCCGGCGTCGGGGGTGAGGATCGCGCCGCCGCGCTCCCAGGCGGGGCGTCCCGCGGCGAAGTCGTCCTCGATCACCCACATCGAGAACCGCTCGGCCCGCACCGGCGCCTCGTCGCGCACGCCCAGCAGCGCCGCGACCTCGTCGCTCGTGGCCGCGGTGGTGGCCGGCACGATCCGGTCCACCATCGCGTCCGGGAAGGAGACCTGCTCGCGCACGAAGCGCAGCACGTCCTCGGCGGCGCCGGAGAGCTCGAGGTACTCGGTGAGCATCCGACGGGCCGTGCGGCCGGCGGCGGAGACGTTGTCGCAGGGCAGCACCGTGAACGGCTCGCCGCCCTCGGCGCGCCCCGCGAGACCGCGGGCGAGCAGGCCGATCACGGTGCGGGGGTGCTCGGCGCCCTCGAGATCCGCCCGCAGGTGGGGATCGTCGACGTCGAGGCGACCCGTGCGCGGGGAGACGTAGTAGCCGCCCTCGGAGACGGTGAGGGTGAGCAGGCGGCGGTGCGGGTCCGCGATCTCGGCGACCACCCGCTCGGCCTCCTCGGTCATCACGCCGAAGCCGCGGTGCACGTCCACGAGGTCCGCGCGGGTGCCCGCGTCGGAGAGCTCGAGCACCGAGTAGATCCCGTCCTGGTGCGCCATCGGGTCGACGACCCCGCGCGAGCGGTTCGCGAAGCCGATGATCCCCCAGTCGCCCTCCTCCGCGGCGAGCGCCCGAGCCGTGTGCACGGCGGCGTGGGCGCGGTGGAACGCGCCGAGGCCCAGGTGGATGATCCCGGCGCGCGCCGGGTCCAGGGGCGCGGAGGCCCCGAGCTGCGGCAGGGAGCCGAGGCGGGAGCGGTCGAGCCGGGGTGTGGGAGCGGCGTCCTGCACGGATCCTCCTGGTCGGGCGGGTCGAGGTCGGGTCGCGAGAGGCTCGCGGCGGCGCGGTGTCCGGCGGCCGACGGTCCCGGCCGCGGCGCCTTCTGTTTCGCATATCAGAACGCGCGTTTCGGAACGCGCACCATCCTACCCGGGATCTCCCGACCGCGGAATGGGAGCGCCCGGTCCGTCCGACGGGGAGCGCGTCGGACGGATCGGGCGGGGGAGGGGCCGCCGCGCGGGCCTCGCCCTCACATCTCGTCGCCGGCGGTGATCGCCTCGGCCTCCTCCGTCGCGCTGAGGTGGTGGTGCTGGCCGACGGAGGCGAGATGGCGTCGGCCGATCGCCAGCATGGCCATGCTCAGCACCAGCGTCCCGGCCGCGAGCAGGTAGGGGGCGCCGGAGGTGGTCGCCGCGGCGAGCGGACCGGCGACGGCCGGCGCGATCGCCCCGCCCAGGAAGCGCACCCCGGAATAGGCCGAGCTGGCCACGCCGCGCGGCAGGTCGGTCGCCTCCATGACCGTCTCGGTCAGCGCCGTGTTCATGATGCCCAGCAGCAGGCCGCCCACGACGATCAGCGCGATCATCGCGGTCATCGAGGTGTGCACGAGCGTGAGCGCGAGCATCAGCGCCGCGAGCAGGCCGAGGGTGGTCAGCAGCGTCGGGATCAGGCCGAGGCGCCGGGTGAGCACCGGTGCGGCGAACACCGAGGTGATCGCGAGCGCCAGGCCCCAGCCGAAGAACACCCCGCCGATGCCCATCGCCCCGAACTCGATCCCGCGCTCGGCCGCGGCCGCCTCGAGCGGGAAGGGGGAGTAGGCCAGCAGTGTGAAGAAGCCGAAGTTGTAGAAGATCGCGGTCAGCGCCAGCGTGCGCAGGGCCGGGTTCCCCAGCGCCCTCACGGCCGCGAGCGGGGAGACGTGCGCGGGCTTCGCCTCCCGCTGCAGCAGGAGCGCGATCGCGAGCAGGCCGATGCCCATGAGCACAGCGGTGCCGGCGAAGGGGGCGCGCCAGGAGACGGAGCCGAGGAGGCCGCCCAGCAGCGGGCCGAGCGCCATGCCGATCCCGAGCGCGGTCTCGTACAGGATGATCGCGCCGCCGCTCGGGCCCGCGGTCGCGCCGACGATCGCCGCGAGGGCGGTGGAGATGAACAGCGCGTTGCCGAGCCCCCAGCCCGCGCGCAGGCCGATGATCTCGTTCACGGAGCCCGCCCCGGAGGCGAGCGCCGCGAAGAGCACCACGAGCGCGAGCCCGATCAGCAGCGTGCGCTTGACCCCGACAGCGGAGGCGAACCAGCTGGTGAAGAACATCGCGATCGCCGTGATGAAGAGGTAGCTGGTGAACAGCAGCATCGCCTGCGAGGGCGTCGCCTCGAGCTGCTCGGAGATCGCGGGGAGGATCGGGTCCACCAGGCCGATGCCCATGAAGGACACGGTCGCGGCGAAGGCGATCGCCCACACCGCGCGCGGCTGGTGGAAGGCGTCGCGCAGGGTGGGCGCCGAGGGGGAGGTCGTGGTCGCGGACGGGGGAGCGGTGTCCGTCGAGGTCGAGGTCATGCGGTGCTTCTTCCGGGGTGGGGTGGGTGCAGTGGTCTGTGTGGCGGTGTGCCCTGCGTGGCGGGCGGCGCCGACGGGTCAGCGGTCGTGGGCCTCGAGGAGTCCCGCGAGGATCTCGGAGGCGCGGGAGAGGGTCGCGAGGTCCTCGTCCGGGAGTGTCTCGAGCAGGGAGCCGACGCCCGTGGCGAGCTGTGCGCGCCAGGCCGCCAGCTGTGCGGAGCCGGCCTCGGTGGTGCTCACGAGGGAGGAGCGGGAGTCGGTGGGGTCGCTCTCCCGTCGCACGAGGCCCTCCTCCTCGAGGCGCTTGATCACGGCGGTGGCCGTGGGGCGGGAGACGCGCTCCCGCTCGGCGATCTCGCTCAGGCGCAGCGGCCCGAGCCGCTCGATCGTCGCCACGACCCGCCAGGACACCGAGCCGACGCCGACGTCCGAGCGCCGCGCCGCCAGTCGCGCGAACTGGCTGCACACGAGTGCGAGGTGGTGCGGGAGCTCGTCGACGGCGGGGGCCTCTGCGGGCGGCGGGGTTCTGGTCACGTCGACCGATAGTAGTTCGCATTGCTAACTACTGCAAGGTGTGCGGTCGTGCCGGTCGTGCCGACCTCTCCTCCACAGGGGGAGCTCGTCCACATGTTCACGAGGTCGGATGCGCGGATGACCAGGACCGGATGGACTGGGAGGCCACTGCCACGCCTGCCGGTCGGAGGCCGACATGACCCTCATCGCCACACCGCCGCCCTGCCCGGACGCCGACCCCTCGCCGCCCCGGTCCGGTCCCGCTGTCGACGGGCCGGCCCGCCCGGGTCGCGCCGCAGTGCCGGGCCCCGTCCCGCCGCCGATGCTCGACCGTGCGGACGCCGAGGAGCTGGGCCTCAGGATCCAGCACCAGGCGGCCCTCATCGCCCAGGCCACCTGCGAGTTCCTGCTGATGCTCGCGGACTTCGACCGACGCGAGGGGTCACGCTGGTTCGTCGGCCTGAAGTCCACCGCGCACTGGCTCGGCTGGACCTGCTCGATGGCCGCGGGCACGGCCCGGGAGCACCTGCGGGTCGCCCGCGCGCTGCCCGATCTGCCGCTGACCGTCGCCGAGTTCCGCGCCGGGCGGCTCTCCTACTCCAAGGTCCGCGAGATCACCCGCGTCGCCGATCGCGTCGAGGAGGAGGTGCTGGTCGAGATGGCCCGCGCGATGACCGCCTCGCAGCTCGCCCGCACCGTCTCCTCGTTCCGCGCCGTGGACGGCACCCGCCTCGACCAGGAGGCGAGGCGCGAGGCCCGCTGGCACGTGCGGGAGGACGGCATGGTCGAGATCCGCGCGGTCCTGCCCGCCGAGATCGGCGCCGAGCTGCTCACGGCCCTCGAGCTCGCCCTGGACCGCGACGGCAGCGAGCCGACCGGCAGCGCGGGCTCCGATGAGTCGGGACGCGGGGCGGCGGGGCGTGGAGCAGCCGCGGACAGGTCGGAGCCCGTCGACCCCGACGTCGACCGGGCCGCGGAGATCACGACGGAGGCCACCCTCGACCAGCGGCGTGCCGATGCCCTCGGCGACCTCGCCAGCACCTACCTCGCCGCCGAGCCCGACGACCGCTCCGGGGAGGACCGTCATCTCGTGGTCGTACAGGTCAGCGCCGAGTCGCTCGGGCAGGACGTTCCCGCGGGAACGTCCCCGGGCCCCACGTCGCAGCGCTGCGGGATCCTCGATGCGGGCCCGCTCGAGCCCACCACCGCGGAGCGTCTGGCCTGCACCGGCAAGGTCTCGCTCGAGGTCGCGGACGCGGCCGGGGAGATCCTCCATCTCGGCCGTTCCCGCCGCCTCGCCTCCCGTGCCCAGCGCCGTGCCCTGCGATTGAGGGACGCCACCTGCACCTTCCCCGGCTGTCACCAGACGAAGCACCTGGACGCCCACCACCTCACGCCGTGGTCCGAGGGCGGGCCGACGGACCTCGACGAGCTGGCGCTGCTGTGCCGCCGTCATCACGTGATGGTCCACGAAGGCGGACTGCGCCTGAAGCGCTCTGCCCGAGCGGGTTCAGGGCCTCGGCTCCAGGTGCTCGACGCCGAGGGGCGACCGGTGCAGGCCCGGTGGCCGGCGATGTTCGAGCGCCTGATCCTCCGGCCCGATCACCGCGAGCAACCGCTCGAGTCCGGGAGCGGCGCGGACGCCCCGGACGCGCCGGAAGGCCGCGACCCCGAGAGGATCGCGGCCACCACCGGCGGAGCGGGCTTCCGCCTCGCGGACTGCGTGCAGGTGCTGTGCGAGAACGTCCTGCCCCGTGCGGCGTGACCGCGCCTCAGCCCACGAGCACCGATAGCACGCCGGTCGCGGCCAGGGTGATGATCGTCGTCCACAGGACGATCGCGACGACCTGCCACAGCAGCACCCAGTTGCGTCGGACGCCGGTGGCGACGAGCGTGGCGGCGGTGAGGTGCGTGGGCAGCGCGAGGGGTCCGATCAGGCTCGCCCCGGGGACGCCGAAGCGGACCACCCAGCGCAGCAGCCGTGCACGGCCCTTGGAGCCGCGGGCCGGGGCGGCGTCGGTGCTGGTCGCGGCAGAGTCGATCCCGGCCTCGACGGAGCGGCTCATGAGGCCGGTCGCACCGCTGCCCGCGGAGGAGGAGCCCGATCCGGCGGCGGCGCCGGCCAGCACCTCGACACGCTCCTCGGGGGCCTCGGCGCCGGAGCGCTGCGCCGCGGCCGAGCGCCGACGGGAGGTGATGGCCGAGCGGATCCGGTCGCCGAAGTGGACGATCACGGTGACGATCAGGATGTTCCCCGCGGCGCCGGCGACGGCCGCGACCACGGGGTTCACCCCGGCGACCACCCCGAGCACGGCGGAGCCCTCGCCCTCGACGTAGGGGATCATCCCCGCGAGGGCGACGATCAGGGGCTGGACCAGAGCGGGCACCTGATCCATCAGGTTCTGCAGGGTCTCGTAGAGAGTCATGGGTCCTCCTCGGGCGGTGGAGGGACCGCGTCCGCTCTGCGGCGGGATCCCTCATCTGCTGATGACTCCACGATCCCGCCGCGGCGCGCTCGCCGGTAGAGCGGTATCTCATCGGCCGAGGTGACAGATGGGACGGGACGACCTGAGGAATGTCATGCCCGCGCCCGGCAGGAGCTCCGGGCACGACGAAGGGGCCCGACGCGCCGATGCGCATCGAGCCCCTCGCGTAGTGCGTCGGCCGGACGGCCGTCGCTCAGCGGACCGTCGGCTCAGCGCCCGGTGAGCTCCTTCGCCGCCTCCTGCGCCTTCAGCGCGAGCTCCACGGCCTTGAACGCGTGCTCCTGCGTCATCGCGTTCTCGGTGCGGTGCAGCACGTCGAGCACCAGCTCGCCGAAGAAGGGGTAGCCCACCTTCCCGTCGGCCTCGAGACGGTGCTCGCCCTCGGCGTCCACGAGGATCACCTGGTTGGGGCCGTTGTCGGTGGTGACGTCGACGTACTTGCGCAGCTCGAGGTAGCCCTCGGTGCCCACCACGAAGGTGCGGCCGTCGCCCCAGGTGCGCAGGCCCGACGGCGTGAACCAGTCCACGCGCACGAAGCCGGTCGCGCCGGAGGACAGCGCGATGTGCGCATCGCCGAAGTCGTCGAGCTCGGGGTGCTCGGGGTTGCCGAAGTTGCCGATCGAGGAGGAGAGGATCTCCGCGTCCTCGGAGCCGGTGAAGGTGAGCATCTGCTCGAAGTTGTGCGAGCCGATGTCGGTGAGGATGCCGCCGTAGCGGGCCCGCTCGAAGAACCAGTCAGGGCGGGAGGAGGGATCGCCCATGCGGTGCGGGCCCATGCCCGTGACCTGCAGGACCTTGCCGATCGCCCCGTTCTGGATGAGTTGGGTGGCGAGCACCGCGGCCTCGACGTGGATCCGCTCGGAGTAGTAGACCATGTACTTCCGGCCGGTCCGTTCCACGGCCGCCTTCGCCTCGGCGAGCTGCTCGAGGGTGATCAGCGGGGTCTTGTCGGTGAAGTAGTCCTTCCCGGCCTCCATCACGCGGATGCCGAGCGGTGCCCGGTCCACGGGGACCGCCGCGGCGGCGACCAGGTGCACCTCCGGATCGGCGAGCACCTCCTCCTCGCTCGAGGCGATGGTGACCTCGGGGAACTGCTCCTTGAACGCGGCGGCGCGCTCGGGCTGCGGGTCGTACACCCACTTCAGCGTGCCGCCCGCGCCGAGCAGGCCCTGGGTCATGCCGCCGATGTGGCCGTGGTCGAGATGCATCGCGGCGAACACGAACTCGCCGGGCTCGACCACCGGCTTCGGCATCGCGGCGGGGGCGTAGTTCGCGCCTTCGGAGACGGCCATCGACAGTCCTTTCGGTCGAGAGTGCGGGCCGGGGCCCGGTCATAGTCGCCACCAGTGTCCTGCATCACCACGGCCGACGGCGGGGAGTGCCGGGGGTTGCCAGTCTGGCGCGCAGTCTGGGGCATCCCCCTCTACACAAGCAACGGGGTGCCACTTATATCGTGGCGAAGTGAAGCACGGCAGGGGTGGCTGCCTGTGCTGTACGAATGGGCATGGGGGTACCGAGGGGTGGAGATGGTGAGCGTGTCGAGGTTGGCGGCTACGGACGAGGAGCTGGCCGACAATGACGAGAAGTTCGATGAGGAGCTTCGCGCAGCGAGGAGATCGTGGTGGGGAGGGCTTGTAGGCATCGAACTCATGATCATCATGGTCCTGCTGCCGTTGCCAATGCTTTTCGGTCCGAAGGATGCCGTTGCGGGAAATCAGCAGTTCCTGCAGGGCGCGGATCACTTGCAACGCTGGCTACGCTTGGTGGGGAGTCGCGCCGAGAATGGCTACTCACCTTTTGAGCCACTCGCTATTCTGGCGACGATAGGTATTGCGGCCGCGGTGGCACTGAATGCAGCTCATGGCCGCTTCGATCGAGCTCGTAGTAACGTGAGGGCGCGAGAATTCGCGAGCCGACGAGAGGTATTTGATGCTCAGCACGCTATGAGTGGCTCGGCCGCCGTTTTCCTGGTAACCTTCTTGGCGCTTTTTCTTGCGCATCTGCTCGCGATCGGCGCGATTCTCGTGGCCCTGGATCAGGGTGGGCAGAAGAGGGCGGAAGCGTGTGTTGCGGCCATCCTCGCCGTGCTTATGGGCGCCTTCCTGCTGGTGGAATGTGCGAGACTGCTCGCCCCCTGGAGGTCTCCGCATCGAATTCAGCCTCGCGGTCACGTGAAGAAAGTTCAGGCCAGGTTGGCACTTGTAGTCGCGAAAACGTCACAGAGAACTCATCGTATCGCCATCCTTCGTGTCGCTCTCGGTGTGATGATCGGTTCGATGGCTGTCTTCAGTAAAGTCGCTGCCGGCTCTAGTTTTGCGGGCGCGGTCATTGCGGTATCATTGTTTCTCGTCCTGGCGGGCGTGGCTGTAGCGCGAATGGCCGCATCCGCCGTCTTCGAGGTCGGCGCTATGCGCGGGTTGACGATCGGTTACCCGATTTTGCTCGTTGCTGCACTGTGGGTAAGTTTCACGGCAGCCATAGCGTCGTCGCTTCTGCAGGTCCCAGAGCGGCGGTGGGTGCTCTGGGCGCTGGTGGTGCTAGCAACTCTGTGGGTTCTCTTTGTGGCAGTGATAGTCGTTAGGATTCTTGGACAGGCGAGCATTGGCTGGGCTCGGGTCTACGGTCTCCGATTCGCTGGTCTTGTCGAGCTTCCCGTGCCGAGGCGGAGGCGTAGTTTCGGTCGTGATCTGATGTTCGCGTTGGCGGTCATTGGATCAGAGCTCGTCGTCGCAACGCCCGTCATACTGCTACCGGCCACCGGAACGGAGTGGGGAAGGGCTCTTGTGAGTGGTGGAACCCTCGTTGCCGCGGGACTCGCAGTCGTCACTCTCGCGGCTTTCACCTGGGCGAGTCGGCTCTGTGTAGCCCTCGGAGATCACATCGTGCGCGTAGGTCGCAGCCCAGCATGGGCGGCCGTGAGCGCTGTGGCCTTCTTTGCGGGTGTGTACTTCGTTGCGTCCGCCACGGTGCTGGAGAGGACCGGTGAGGTGCGCTCCCTGGTGGTGGTCTTGCCAGCGCTAATCGTGCATGGGGTGCTCCTTCTGGAGGCGTTGCGTGGTGTTCGGCGCCGTCTTCCGATTCGCCGCGTTGGGCGCCTGTTCTGGATCTTCCGTTTCGTCTCCGGCGTGTCGTCCCGTATGGGCGGTGATGCCCTGGGCGCGCTCGTTGATCAGCGACGTCGACTCGTTAGTCGATCATTGAGCAGTGGTGAGCGATGGGGGGATGCGCAAGTCCTCGAGTGGTGGCGTAGAACAAGGAGCGATTCCCACTTCGATGTGGTTGCGACGGGGCTAGCGAGGTCGACGGTGATTCGGCGCCTGCGATCGGGGGGAATGATCTCTTCGCGTCGAGAATGAGCGTGACCTCGGACAACTCCGCCCCGCAGGTGGGCCCGGACGGGCCTATCGTGGATCCCGACCCCACATTGCGGTGCCCGCGCTCGAGCGCCCGCCCGCTCGTGGACGGGCACGGGAAGGACCTCCGTGATCGACGCCCTCGCGAGCAGCCCCCTGCTCACGCTGTTCCTGGTCGTCGCGACCGGGGCCGTGCTCGGCGCGATCCCCTTCGGCCGCGTGCGCTTCGGGGCCGCCGGCGCCCTGTTCACGGGCCTGGCCCTGTCCGCGATCGCCCCGCAGCTCGGCGACGGCATGGACATCGTGCAGACGCTGGGGCTGGCGCTGTTCGTCTACACCGTCGGGATCTCCTCCGGCGCCGCGTTCTTCTCCACCCTGAACCGGCAGCTGCCGCTGCTGCTGGCCGCGACCGCGTCCACCGTCGTCGCCGCGATCGCGACGATCCTGCTCGGCCACGTGCTCGGCCTCGCCCGGGACCTGAGCCTCGGCCTGTTCACCGGCGCGCTCACCGCCGCCCCGGCCCTGGACGCCGCCTCGCGCCTGACGGGCACGGCCGGCCCGTCCGTCGGCTACTCCTTCGGCTACCCGATCGGGGTGATCGTCGGGATCGTGCTGGTCTCCACGATCGTCTCCCGCGCCTGGCCGGGCCGGCGCGACACCCCTGCGCTGGCGGGGACGAGCCTGAGCTCGACCACGGTGCTGGTCCACAGCGACGTGAACCTGCGCGAGGTGCCGCAGTGGCACGAGCAGCGGGTGCGCTTCTCCTACCTGCGCCGGGGTGGCGCCGTGCGCGTGATCGTGCCGGGGGAGGACCTGCTGGCCGGGGACGAGGTGGTCGCGGTGGGGATGCCGGACGCCGTCGAGGAGGTCGTCGCCGAGCTCGGGGAGCGCTCCACGCGGCACATCGCCCATGACCGCTCGCTGGTCGAGTTCACGCGCCTGACCGTCTCGAACCCCGACCTCGCCTCCCGCTCGATCGCCGAGCTGAACCTGCCCGTCCGCTTCGGCGCCGTGGTCACCCGGGTGCGGCGCGGCGACCTCGAGCTGCTGGCCCGCGACGACCTGATCCTCGAGCCGGGGGACCGCATCGCGGTGGTCGTGGACCGCTCGCAGCTCGACGCCGTGCACACCATGCTCGGCGACTCCGACCGCAAGGCGAGCGAGCTGGACGTGCTCTCCCTCGGCCTCGGGCTCGTGCTCGGCGTCGGGCTCGGCATGGTCACCGTGCCCATCCCCGGCGGGGGCAGCTTCGCGCTCGGCCCCGCGGCGGGCCCGCTGATCGTCGGCATGGCGCTCGGGGCGTTGCGCCGCACCGGCCCGATCGTGTGGTCCCTCCCCGGCGGCGCGAACACCACCGTGCGCCAGCTGGGCCTGCTGCTCTTCCTCGCCGCGCTCGGCCTCACCGCCGGCCCCGAGGTCGCCTCCGTCCTCGCCTCCCCGACGGCCTGGCGCGCCGCGCTGCTCTCCGCCGTCGTCGCGGGCATCAGCTGCGCGGTGCTGCTGCTGGCCGCCCGGCGCGTGCTGGACCTCTCCGCCCCGCGCGCCGCCGGCGCCGTCGCGGGCTTCCTCGGCCAGCCCGCCGTGCTGGACGCCGCGAACTCCAAGAAGGCCGACGAGCGGATCGAGACCGCCTACGCCACCCTCTTCGCCTTCTCGATCGTCGTGAAGATCCTGCTGGTCCCGGTGATCTGGAACGTGTAGGGCTAGCGTTCAGCCATGGAGCTGTTCACCACGAGCTGGGCCGCGCTGCGCCGCGCCGTCCACGACCTGCCCGCAGACGCCTTCTCCCGACCCTCGGGCTGTGCGGGCTGGCTGGTGCGCGACCTCGTCGGCCACCTCGTGATCGACGCCCAGGACGTGCTGATCACCCTCGCGACCCCCGCCGAGATCGCGCCCACCGCGGACGCGCTGAGCTACTGGACCCCGGCGCCCGCCGCGCCCGACGGCACCGACCCCTACGACCGGCTCACGGTGCGCCTCGCCGCCGCGTACGAGGATCCGGACCTGCTGCAGGGCCACCTCGAGGACCTCGGCGGCGCCGCCGAGCGCGCGGCCCGGCTCGCAGAGCCGGACCTGCCCGTCGCCACCCAGGACATGAGCCTCACCGTGCGGGACTACCTGCACGCCTACGTGCTCGAGTGGACCCTGCACCACCTGGACCTCATCGCCCACCTCGACCCCGACCGCGCCCCCGCCGGCCCGCCCGCTGCGGGGCTCGCCGAGGCCCGCGACATGGTCGAGCGTCGGCTGCGCCTGCGCCTTCCCGCGGCCTGGTCCGACGCCAGCGCGCTGCGGCTCGTGACCGGACGGCTGCCGCTCACCGACGCGCAGCGGGCCGAGCTCGCCGAGCTCGGCCCGCGCGGCGGGATGCTGCCGCTGTCCTTCGGATGAGGCTCAGGCGACGGGTGCGCCCTGCGCCGTCCGCGGCACAGCCGCCGGACGCTCGACGGTGCTGGTGACCTCGACGCGACTGCCGCCGTGCGCGGCCTCGAGCACCCCGTTCATCACCTCGAGCACGTGCTGGCCGAGCTCGCCGGAGGCCCGCAGCTCCGCGCCGCGCACCGCCATGTCCTGCAGGCCGATACCGCGCGAGGCGCCCTCGTAGCCGCCGGTGACGGGCAGGGTCTGCCAGCCGTCGCCGCCGAGCGCGTGCAGCTGCACGTCCCCGTCGAAGCGGTTCGGGTCCGGGACGGCGAGGGTGCCGCCGGTGCCGTGGATCTCGATCGGATGGGCGGAGGTCGCGACCGCGTCGAAGCTCATCACGAGCGTCGACAGCACCCCGCTCTCGTGCACGAGAACCCCGGTGACATGCGTGTCCGTCGTGACGGGGATGCTCTCGCCCTCGCGTGGGCCGGAGCCGATCGTGCGCTCGGTGCGCAGCCGGCTCGCCGCCCCGATCACCGCCTCGACCGGGCCGAGCAGGGTGACCAGGGCGTGGATGTAGTACGGGCCCATGTCCAGCAGCGGTCCGCCGCCGGGGACGTAGTAGAAGTCCGGCTGGGGGTGCCAGCGCTCGTGGCCCGGGGTGACCATCGTGGCCGTCGCCGCGATCGGGGTGCCGATCACGCCGTCGTCGATCACCGCGCGCGCCGTCTGCGTGCCGGTGCCGAGGACGGTGTCCGGGGCGGAGCCGGTGAGCACACCCGCCTCGGCCGCCGCAGCGAGCACGCCCGCGCCCTCCTCGGTGGTCACCGCGAAGGGCTTCTCCGAGTAGACGTTCTTGCCCGCGGCGATCGCGCGCAGGTCCACCTCGGCGTGCGCGGCGGGGATGGTGAGGTTCAGGACCGTGTCCACCTCGGCGTCGGCGATCAGCTCGTCGACGCTCAGCACCCGCACCCCCTCGCGTCCCTCGGCTGCGGCTTCGGCGCGGGAGCGGTCGAGGTCCGCGACGGCGACGAGCTCCACGTCGGGCAGGTGGTCGAAGCTGTCCAGGTACTGGCGCGAGATGACCCCGCAGCCGATCATGCCGACCTTCATCGGGTCGCCTCTTTCTTCGTCGTCGTCCCGTGCTCCCCGTAGGGCATCTCGCTGCCGCGCGCCGCCCAGAGCATGCCGCGCTCGACGATAGTGCGGACGTTCGGATCCTCGAGAACCTCGACGCGGTGCCCGGGCGTGGTCACGAAGATGCGGCCCTTCCCCCACAGCCGTGTCCAGAGCGCCGGGGAGGTGATCTCGCGGTGCCACGGGTCCCAGTCGCGCACCTTCTGCGTGGTCGTCGCGAGCACGTCGCAGTAGTCGTCGGCCAGCACCCAGTACTGCTCGGTGACCAGGTCGAAGTCGCTGATCCCGGCGGTGATCGGGTGGTCCGCCGCGGCCGGGAGCATGTTCACGGTGTAGGGGACGTAGTTGTCTGCCTGCTCGCCCCTGCGCTCGTCGGGGTGCTTGCCGGGATGGCAGCCGAACTGCCCGCCGATCAGGGTGAGGTAGTCGGACTCGCTGCGGTAGCTGTCGGCGATCCCGCCGTGCCAGCCGGCCATGCCGGTGCCGGCCTCGATCGCGGCGCGCAGCCCTTCGAACTGGGGCCGCTCGATGGTGTTCATGGTGTTGCACTGGACGATCAGGTCGACGGTGGCCATGTACTCGGCGTCGGCGTAGATCGCCGGGGACTCCTCGACGCGGACGCTGAACCCGTTCTCCTCGAGGAACGGGATGAACATCTCGGTCGCCTCGACGGGCTGGTGTCCGTCCCAGCCGCCGCGGACGACGAGGGCGACTCGGGTGGGGGTGGTGCTCATGCGGAGGTCTCCTGGGTGGTGGGGGTCTGGGGGCCGACGGGGGTCCAGCGCGAGCCGTCGGCGTCGCTGGCCTCGACGGCGGCGAGGACGCGCTGGACGTGCAGCGCCTCGGCGAAGGAGGGCGAGGGGTCGGTGCCCTCGCCGATCGCGGTGACGAGGTCGGCGATCTCGTGGGTGAAGGTGTGCTCGTAGCCGAGCCCGTGGCCGGTGGGCCACCAGGCCGCGGCGTAGGGGTGCTCGGGCTCGGTGGTCAGCACGCGGGTGAAGCCCTGCCGGCCCGCCTGGGCGGTCGCGTCGTAGATCTCCAGCTCGTTCATCCGCTCGAAGTCGAAGGCGATCGACCCCTTCGACCCGTTGATCTCCACGCGCATCGCGTTCTTGCGGCCCTGCGCCATGCGGGTCGCCTCGAAGGCGCCGAGCACGCCGCCTGAGAAACGGGCGGAGAACAGGGCCACGTCGTCGACCGTGACCGTGCCGCGCTCGCCGGAGGCATCGCCCTTCCCGCCGAGGCCCTGCGCGGTGCCGGCCGCGGGGCGGGTCGGGACGACGGTCTCCAGCGTGCCGGAGACCTGCTCGATCGCCGTGCCGGTGATCCACTGGGTCAGGTCGATGACGTGCGCGCCGATGTCGCCGAGCGCCCCGGAGCCGGCCTTGTCCTTGTCCAGCCGCCAAGTCATCGGGGCGTCGGCGTCGGAGAGCCAGTCCTGCAGGTACTGGGCGCGGACCTGCCGGATCTCGCCCACGAAGCCCTCCTCGACCAGCTGGCGCGCGTAGGCGAGCGCCGGGGTGCGGCGGTAGGAGAAGCCGCAGATCGAGCGGATCCCGCGCGTCGCGGCCTCGGCCGCGGCGGCCGCCATCTCCTCGGACTCCGCCACCGAGTTCGCCAGCGGCTTCTCGCACAGCACGTGCTTGCCGGCCGCGAGCGCGGCGAGCGCGATCTCGTGGTGGGTGTCGCCCGGGGTGCAGATGTCGATGACGTCGATCTCCGGGTCCTCGATCAGGTCCTGCCAGCGGGTGGTGTGCTGGGCGAAGCCGTACTGCTCGGCGGCGCCCGCGACCGCGGACTCCGTGCGGCCCGCGATCGTGTGCAGCACCGGGGTGGCCGGCAGGTCGAAGAAGCGGTGCGCGGTGCGCCAGGCGTGGGAGTGGGCGGCGCCCATGAAGCCGTAGCCGATGAGGCCGACGTTCAGGGCAGTGGGGGACGAGGTCACGAGGGGACGTCTCCTTCGAGGTCGGGGGTGTGGTCGAGTGTCACTTGCCGGAGCCGGCGGTCATGCCGCTGACCAGGTAGCGGCGGCCGAAGGCGTACAGGAGCACGATCGGGATCGAGGACAGCACCACGGCGGCCATCACGACCGGCACGTTGGTCGCGTACTCGCCCTGGAAGCTCCACAGTGCCAGGGGAAGGGTGCGCTTGTCCGGGCTCTGCGTGAGGATCAGCGGGAACAGGAAGCCGTTCCAGGACATCAGCGCCTGGTAGACCGCGACCGTCACGAGAGCGGGGCGCACGATCGGGAAGGCGAGGCGCCACATCTTCTGCCACTCGGTGGAGCCGTCGACGTCCATCGCCTCGAAGAGCTCCCTGGGGACGTCCCGCAGGGAGTTCGAGATGATCAGGATGCTCAGCGGCAGGCCGAAGGCGATCGCCGGGATCATCAGCGCGGCCAGGGAGTCGTACATCCGCAACGAGATGATCATCAGGTAGATCGGCACGATCGTGGCCTGCACCGGGATCGCGAGCCCCAGCAGGAACAGGCTCCGCACCGGGCCGAACACCCGTCGGGTCCCGCGCACGAGGGAGTACGAGGCCATGAACGCCATGATCACCAGCGGGATCACGGTGCCCACGGCGACCAGCACGCTGTTGAGCAGGTACTGGGTGAAGTCCGCCTCGAGGACCGCGGTGACGTTCTCGAACGCCAGTGGCAGCGAGGGCAGCACCGGGTTGGAGCCGAAGTAGGTCGAGATCGACTTGAGGCTGGTGATCAGCACGAAGTAGATCGGGAGCAGCACGACGGCGAGCCACAGCCAGCCGAAGGTCCCACCTATCCAGTTGCGCTTCATGTCAGGCTCCTTCCATCTGGCTGGCGGCGGAGTCCTTGCCGCCGAGACGCTGCACGCCGAGGGCGAGCCCCAGCCCGAGCACCACGAGCATCACGGCCAGAGCGCTCGCGACGCCCATCTCGTTGCCGCGGAAGCCGGTGAGGTACATGTCCAGGGGCAGGATCCGGGTGGCGGCGCCCGGGCCACCCTGGGTGAGCACGAAGATGATGTCGAAGTAGGTCAGGGCGCCCACCACCATCAGGGTCGAGGAGGTGATGAGGGTGTACTTCAGCTGGGGCAGCGTGATCGAGAAGAACTGCCGCACGCGGCCCGCCCCGTCGATCTCCGCCGCCTCGTACATCGAGCGGGGGATCTGCCGCACCGCGCCCTGGTAGATCAGGGTGTGGAAGGGGATGAACTGCCACGCGATGATGAACAGCAGCACCACCCACACCAGCACCGGGTCGCCCAGCCAGTTCTGCTTGAGGAAGGGCATGTCCAGGCCGTTCGCGAGGCCGAAGTTGGGGTCCAGCAGCGACTTGAAGGTGATCGCGATCGCCGCGGAGGAGAGCAGCAGCGGCAGGAAGTACAGGATCGCGAGCACGTTGCGATAGCGCTGCGGGCCCGCCAGGAAGGCTCCCAGCAGGATGCTCATCGGCGTCTGCAGCAGCCACGTGGCGACGATCATGAGCAGGACCAGCCCGAGGCCGTTCCAGGTGCTGGACCTCCCGAGCGCCTCGATCCAGCTGGTCAGCCCGGTGAACTGGATGGCACCGATCCCGTTCCAGGTGGTGAAGGAGAGCGCCACGACCCCCACCAGCGGCAGCAGGGCGAACACCGCGAAGAACAGCAGTGCCGGGAGGACGAAGAGGAGGTGGGAGGTCTTCATCCGTTCATCGCGAGGACGACGGGCCGACGGGGACGAACGTGCGGACTCCGCGCGCTCGACCCCCGAGCCGGTGGCGGGGAGGGCGGACTCCCTGGACAGGGCCGTCATGCTCAGGCCCCCTTGCCGGCGGCCATGTTCTCGGCGAACTGCTCGGCGGTGATGCTGCCGAGGAAGAGCTGCTCGGTGTTCACCAGCAGGGTCTCGGCGTCGGTGGGCTGCAGGGCCTGGTCCCAGGACTGCGTGAACGCCGGGGCCTCCTGGATCGAGGCGTACACCCACTCGAGGTACTCGGCGTCCTCGCTCGCGGCGAGGGCCTCGTCCTGACCGACGATCACCGGGACCGAGCCGGAGGCGATCAGGTCGGAGGCGACCTGGTCGGACATCGCCCCGTCCTTGAGGAACGCCTTGGCCACCTCGACAGACTTGTCGTCCGCCGCCGAGGAGAGCGAGAGGTAGTTGCAGGGGTTGCCGACCAGGTTCGTCAGCTCGCCGGCACCGCCCTCGATCGTGGGGAACGGGCCGAAGCCGAGGTTGCCGCTCGGGACGAACTCCCCGCCGCTGGCCTTCATGCTCCCGAAGGTCCAGCCGCCGTGGAGCATGAGGGCGGCCTGGTCGGTCCAGAGCAGCGCCTGGTCGGTGTTGGAGTCGGCGGCCATGGACTCGAAGCCGTCGGCGAAGGCCTGCACCTCGAGCAGCTCGTGGACCTTCTCGCCCATCGCGAGGACGGCGTCGTCGAGCCACGCCTCCTTGTCGCCGGCGGCGATCTTCGCGAAGACCTCCGGGCCGCCGACGCGGTCCAGCAGGTACTCGAGCCACATCATCGAGGTCCACCGGGACTGCCCGGCGAGCGAGATCGGGGCGATGCCGGCGGACTTCGCCTTCTCGACCACGCCGAGGAGGTCCTCCCAGGTCTCCGGCGCCTCGGCGCCGATGTCGCCGAGGACCTTCTTGTTGTGGAACAGGATGATGGGCTGGGTGGCGCCCTGGGGGAGGGCGTAGATCTTGTCGTCCACCGTCGCGGCGTCCCAGACGGACTCGACGAAGCGGCTCTTGTAGTCCGCCTCCTCCTCGAGCCACGAGGTGACGTCCAGGACCTGCGACTCCTCGGCGTAGGTGCGCAGGCCGCCCCCGCCCCACCCGTAGATGATCGTCGGCGCCTCGCCCGCGCCGATCGCGGTGCGGATCTTCTGCTTGTAGGCGTCGTTCTGGAAGAAGGTGACCTCGACGGAGCCCTTGTCCCCCTCGTTGAAGGCGTCCACGGCATCGCCGTAGATGGTCTCGTTGGGCTCGCCGGACAGGGCCCAGTAGGAGGCGCTGTCGCCGCCTCCGCCGCCTCCGCCGCCGGCGCCGCCGGGTCCGGAGGTGCCGCAGGCGCCGAGGGTGAGGGCGGAGAGCCCGGCGGTGGCGCCGAGCATGGAACGGCGGGAAAGCTTCTCGATGGTCATGACCTACTCCTGGTGTCGACGATGACGGGATGCGACGGCCTGGCGGGAGCGGGCTGCTCCGGCGCGAGGGCCCCAACGTACGAACGGAAAGTCTTGCGGTCAAGCGCCGCGAGTTTTCGAGACCTTTGTCGACCTCGCCGCAGCCGTGCTTCTTCCTGGTGACCGGGAGACTCGACGTGTAGCACTCCTCATCCGCGCAGCGAAGGGCCGGGGACATTGACCGCCGGATCACGTCTGCCCTAGCCTGTATGCAGCCGAAAGTAGGCAGAAAGATTTCTGAGCGAACCCGCGACCGGCGGGCGGATCGGGTGCCTCGCACCCTCCAGCATCGTGCGAAGGAGCACCCCATGACCGTTGCCCCGTGGAGAGACCCGGCGGTGAGCGTCGAGGAGCGCGCGGAGGCGCTGCTCGCCGACCTCACGCCCGAGGAGAAGATCGCCCAGCTCGGGAGCTACTGGAAGCGCCCCGAGATCGGCGACGCCGAAGGCTTCGCCCCCATGCAGTCGACCTTCGACGAGGGCCGCGACCCCCTCGAGGAGGCCGTGCAGAGCGGACTCGGGCACATCACGCGCGCTTTCGGCAGCGCCCCGCTCACCTCCGAGGAGGGCGTGGCGACCCTGCGTCGCCTGCAGAGCTCCGTGGTCGCCGGCTCCCCGCACGGCATCCCCGCGATCGCGCACGAGGAGTGCTTGACCGGCCTCATGGCGCACGAGGCCACCACCTACCCGGCGGCCATCGCCTGGGGCGCGTCCTTCGCGTCCGAGCTGATCGAGGAGATGGCGACCCGCATCGGGCAGGACATGCGCGCGCTCGGCACCCATCACGGGCTCGCCCCGGTGCTGGACATCGTGCGCGACTACCGCTGGGGTCGCATCGAGGAGACCATGGGCGAGGACCCGTATCTGACTGGCACCCTGGCCACCGCCTACGTGAAGGGCCTGCAGAGCGCCGGCGTCATCGCGACCCTCAAGCACTTCGCCGGTCACGCCGCCTCCCGCGCCGGTCGCAACCACGCCCCGGTCTCCATCGGCATGCGCGAGCTCCACGAGATCGACCTGGTGCCCTTCGAGATGGCCGTGCGCCTGGGCGGCGTCCGGTCGGTCATGAACTCCTACGCCGACATCGACGGCATCGCCCCCGCCGCCAGCCGCTGGCTGCTCACCGAGCTGCTCCGCGACACCTGGGGCTTCGAGGGCACCGTGGTCTCGGACTACTGGGCCGTGAACTTCCTCCAGTCCATGCACCGCGTCGTGGAGACCACCCGCGAGGCCGCGGTGACCACCCTGCGCGCCGGCATGGACGTCGAGCTGCCGGAGACGAACACCTTCCCCGAGCTGCTCGAGGCCATCGAGGCCGGAGAGCTCGACGTCGAGGTCCTCGACACCGCGGTCCGCCGCGTGCTCCGCCAGAAGATCGAGCTGGGCCTGCTGGACCCCGACTTCGATCCCGCGACCACCGGCGAGGCGATCGACCTCGACTCCCCGGAGAACCGGGCGCTCGCGCGCCGGGTCGCCGAGGAGTCGATCGTGCTGCTGCGCAACGACCGCGGGGCGCTCCCGCTCGCCGCACCCAGCCGCATCGCCCTGCTCGGACCGGCCGCGGTCGAGCCCCGCAGCTTCCTTGGCTGCTACAGCTTCACCAACCACGTCCTCTCGCGTCTGCAGGACAACGGCACCTCGGTGAGCGTGCCCTCGCTCGGCGAGGCCCTCCGGGTCGAGTTCCCCGGGGCCGCCGTCACCGAGGCCGGCGGAGTGTCCTTCCTCGAGCCGGACACCTCCGGCATCGCCGAGGCCGTGACCGCCGCCGAGGCCGCAGACATCGCGGTGCTCGCCGTGGGCGACATCGCCGGCCTGTTCGGCGCCGGCACCTCCGGCGAGGGCTGCGACGTGGCGGACCTCCGCCTGCCCGGAGCCCAGCACGAGCTCGTCGAGGCCGTGCTCGCCACCGGCACGCCGGTGATCCTGATGCTGGTCACCGGCCGTCCCTACGCGCTCGGGGCCTATGCGGACCGCTGCGCCGCGATCATCCAGGCCTTCATGCCGGGGGAGGAGGGCGGAAGCGCCCTGGCCGGGGTGCTCTCGGGCCGGGTCAACCCCTCCGGGCGCCTCCCCATCGGGATCCCCGACGGCATGGGCGGCCAGCCCGGCACCTACCTCGCCCCGGTCCTCGCCTGGGTCAGCGACGGCATCTCCAACATCGACCCCAAGCCGCTGTTCCCCTTCGGCTTCGGCCTCGGCTACACGCGCTTCGAGTACTCGGAGCTGCAGGTCTCCGAGGCGGAGATCGCCGCCGACGGCACCGTGGACATCTCCGCGACAGTCACCAACGTGGGCGACCGCGACGGCAAGGAGGTCGCCCAGCTCTACCTCAACGACCCCGTGGCCTCGGTCGTGCGGCCCCTCAAGCGCCTGGTCGGCTTCACCAAGATCGCCCTCGCAGCGGGGGAGGCGGCGCGGGTCACCTTCCGCCTCCACGCCGACCGCACCTCCTTCCTGGGCCCCGACCATCAGCGGATCGTCGAGCCCGGCGAGTTCCGCGTGCGCGTGGGCTCCTCGAGCGAGGACATCACGCTCGAGGGCGGCTTCCGCGTGACCGGCCCGGTGCGCACCATCGGCGACGGCGAGCGGGTGTTGGACACCCCGGTCGAGGTCGCCCCGGTGCCGGTCGGCGCCGCGACGGGCGAAGGGGCTCCGGCGGCAGGCGTCCGATGAGCCTCACGGCGACCCCCGCAGGGCGGGTCGAGACGCTCGAGGTGCGGCTGGTCGACGGGGCCGGCTCCCCGTGCGTCGGCGCCGCCGTCGCCGCGGAGCAGATCTCGCATGCCTTCGGCTTCGGGTGCATCGCGTTCAGGATGCCGATCACGCAGGACGAACGCGAGCGGGACCCGGCCGGTGCCCGCCTCGCCGAGCAGTGGCTGGACCTGTTCAACTCCGCGACCCTGCCGTTCTACTGGCGCTGGTTCGAACCGACGCCCGGCGGGCCGACGGACGGCCCGCGACTGCGCGCGCTCGCCGAGCACCTGCGCTCCCGCGGAGTGCGGCTGAAGGGGCACCCTCTGCTGTGGCACACCCTCGCGCCGGCCTGGCTGATGGAGCGCGACATCCGGGCCGTCGAGGAGGCGATCCGCGCCCGCATCACCCGGGAGGCCGGGGACTTCGCCGGGCTCGTGGACCAGTGGGACGCGATCAACGAGACAGTCATCCTGCCGGTCTTCGCCGCGGAGGAGAACGCGGTGACGAGGCTGGCCCGCGCCCGCGGGCGGATGCACGTCATCCGCCTCGCGTTCGAGACCGCCCGTGCCGCGAACCCCGCTGCCCGCCTGGTGCTCAACGACTTCGACCTCTCCGAGGACTACGAGGCCGTGATCGAGGAGTGTCTCGAAGCGGGCGTGCCGATCGACGCGATCGGCCTGCAGACCCACATGCACAAGGGGTATCGCGGCGAGGAGCAGATCGCCGAGGTCCTCGAGCGCTTCTCCCGCTTCGGCCTGCCGCTGCAGATGACGGAGACGACGCTGCTCTCCGGCGACCTGATGCCCGCGCACGTCGTGGACCTCAACGACCACCGGGTCGAGTCCTGGCCCTCCACGGCCGAGGGCGAGGAGCGTCAGGCCGAGGAGCTCCTCAGCCACTACCGCACGGTGCTCGCGAACCCTGCCGTCGAGTCGCTGACCTACTGGGGCCTGGACGACGCCTCGGCGTGGCTGGGAGCCCCGGCCGGACTGGTGCGGGCCGACGGCACCGCCAAGCCCGGCTACGACGCGCTGAAGCAGCTGATCACCGAGGACTGGTGGGTGGCCCGCACCGAGCTCCGCAGCGATGCCGAGGGCCTTGTGCGGCTCCAGGGCTTCGCCGGCGACTACCGCCTGGAGATCGAGGGCGCCGTGCGCGAGGTGACCCTGCCGCGCGGCGGGGCGACCCTCCGTCTGGCGGCCGACGGATCCGTCACGAGCCTGCCCTGACCTCGGGTGCCCCGGTCGTGAACTGCTCGGTGAGCAGCTCGGCGACCGGGCGCTCCGAGGCCCACAGGGCGAAGACCAGCAGGGAGGCGGTGGCCAGCAGCAGGAACTCGCCGACCGCCAGGACGATGCCGAGGGTCAGCACGCCGAGCGACAGCAGCGCCAGGGTCGACAGCGGCCGGACCAGCAGGGTGAACACGGACAGCCGGAGCACGTCCCGCGCCCGGAAGCTGAACCGCGAGACGATCGCGAGCGCCCGGAGCAGCACCAGCAGCGCCGCCGTGCCCACCACCAGGAAGGCGATCTCGCCGACCCCGAGCCCGGGGGAGGAGCTCCGGGTCAGGTTGAACGCCGCGAGCGCCACCAGGAGCATCACCGGGGTGCCGACCCTCAGGGAGTCGAGGGCGTTGACCCGGTATCCGCGCAGGAACTGCCGGGCGGGGATCAGGTCGCGGTGCTCCCGCCAGGAGCGGCACGCGTACAGGCCGGCGGAGAGCGCCGGCAGGAGCGGCAGCGCGGCGATCACGAACAGCAGCGACCCCAGGGGGCCGGGGGACATGACGGTCCACAGCAGGATCGTCGGCGTGGCGGCCACCAGCAGCATCACGTCGAGCGCCAGGAACCAGTACACGCCCTCGGTGAGGTCGGTGAACAGCCCGCGGGGGCGGCGGGGTGGGGTCATGGGTCCTCCAGGTGTCGAGCACGGGGGCGCCGACGACGACTGCCATGGCGACGACGACTCCCGACCATCATGCCCGAAACTTTCGATCAGTGTCGAGGGGTAATTGTCAGAACGTTATCGACTCGTGCCCGTGAGTCTCGTGCGACAGAGCACCTCGCTGCTTTCCGTGAGTGCAGGTCAACATCGATATCTCGGGTTGCTGCCTCGGCCTCGCAAGTTTTCGGGAAGTTCTTGACCCGCGTCGTCGGGGCGGCTACGTTGAGTGACGCAGCCATCGTGTGACGAGAGTCTCGTGGCCCCGTCGGCACAGTCGCCGATCGGAGCCGTACCCCTCGACTCCCTCGTCGGGCTCGGCCGGAGGAGCGTGCCGTCTGCGCACCCCGCCGCCGAGGCGTCCGCAGCACCGGTTCGATCAGCTTCGCCCCTCGCCGCACCATCCGGTCCGGCCCAGATCCTGATGAGGAGACGGCAATGTCCATGCCCCACACCTTCCCCTTCACCCCCTCACGGCGCAGCGTCGTCGGACTCTCCGCCGCGGCCTTCGCGACGGTGGCGCTGAGCTCCTGCGGGTCCGGCTCCGGCGAGGAGGTCGACCTCGGCGCCCAGAACGTCGGTGCGATGGAGGACTTCGCGGCGGACACCCAGTTCAAGGCCACCGAGCCCATCCAGCTCAGCATGCTGTGGACGGACTGGCCGGAGGTCCCCGTCGAGGACACCTGGCGGATCTTCGATCACATCAAGGAGCTCACGAACGTCGAGATCACGCTGACCCACATCCCGTTCAGCGATGCGACCGAGAAGCGCAGCCTGCTCATCAGCGCCGGCGACGCCCCGACGCTGATCCCGCTGGTCTACACCGGTGAGGACGCGCCGTTCGTCTCCTCGGGCGCCGTGGTCCCGATGAGCGACTACGTCGACAAGATGCCCAACTTCCAGAAGTACGTCGAGGAGTGGGACCTCGGCGAGATGATCGACAACCTCAGGCAGTCCGACGGCAAGTACTACATGGTGCCGGGCCTGCAGGAGGTCTCCGTCCCCGTGTTCAGCCTCGTCATCCGCAAGGACGTCTTCGAGGAGGTCACCGGCACGGTGCCCAACACCTGGGAGGAGCTGCACGAGGGCCTGAAGCTCATCAAGGAGAAGTATCCCGACTCCGTGCCGCTCGCGGACGGCTTCGAGGCCCAGTCCATGCTCAACTACGCCTCCCATGCCTTCGGCACCAAGGCCGGCTGGGGCTTCGGCGACGGCTCGGTCCCGGGCCCCGACGGGAAGCTCACCTACGCCGCGGTCACCGAGGAGTACAAGGAGATGGTCGAGACCTTCCGGGTCCTGGTCGAGGAGGGCCTGCTGGACCGGGAGTCGCTCACCGCCTCGAACGACGGCAGCGGAGCGGCCTCGATCAGCGAGAAGTTCGCCGCCGAGACCTGCTTCGCGGCCTCGGGCTCCTCGGGCACCGCGATCGAGTTCTCCACGGCGCTCGACGAGACCGTGGGCAAGGGCAACCACTCCGTGGCCCTCATCCCGCCGCTCGCCGGGCCGGCCGGCGAGAACGTCGAGCCGCGCAACTTCTGGCACGGCTTCATGCTCAACTCGCAGATCACGCAGTCCGAGAACTTCCTGGCCACCCTGCAGTTCCTGGACTGGCTCTACTTCAACCCCGAGGCGCGCGAGATGCTGCGCTGGGGCGAGAAGGACGTCAACTACACCAAGGCCGAGGACGGCACGATCACGCTGGAGGACGAGTTCAGCCTCGACGACTACGCGATCAACCCCGGCGGGGAGACCGACATCAAGGTCGACCTCGGGTTCTCCACCTTCCCGGCGGAGTCGACCGAGTCCCGGGCGCTCAAGGAGTCCTACAGCACCCCGGAGTTCGTCGAGTACATCGACGAGGTGCTCTCCGTGCGCACCCCGCGCGATCCCTACCCGCCCAAGCCGATGGACGAGTCCGAGCTCGAGCAGGCCTCGCTGCTGGCCACGCCGATCAAGGACGCCGTGGACACCGCTACCTTGCAGTTCATCATGGGCGAGCGCGACATGAGCGAGTGGGACGCCTTCGTGGGCGAGCTGGAGGCCGCAGGACTGCCCCGCTACCTCGAGCTGCTGAACACTGCTCGCGACCGCTTCGTCGAGGCGAACGGGTGAACGGCGCCCCGACGCCGACGGCAGGAGACGTGTCATGACACTCGCAGAGCCCACGGTGACCGCGTCGCAGGACCCTGCGCCGCGCCGACCGGCCCCCACGCGCAGGCCCGGGGGGTGGAAGCGGGCGCTGCGGCGTGACTGGCCGCTGTACACCCTGGCGGTCCTGCCCCTGATCTTCCTGGCGATCTTCCGGTACCTGCCGATGCTCGGCAACGTGATCGCGTTCCGCAGGTTCCGGCCGGGAGGCAGCATCTTCGGCGACGAGTGGGTGGGAACCTTCTACGTCGACATGTTCATCCGCGATCCCGCGTTCTGGAACGTCTTCGCGAACACGGCGATCATCGGCGGCATGACCCTGGTGGTCTGCTTCCCGCTGCCGATCGCACTCGCGCTGATGCTGAACGAGGTGCGTCGCACGCACTTCAAGCGGATCGTCCAGTCGATCAGCTACCTCCCCCACTTCCTCTCGGTCGTGATCGTGGTGGGCATGGTCTACCAGCTCCTCGCGCTGCAGGGGACGGTCAACCAGATCATCGACGCCTTCGGCGGGGATGCCGTGGCGTTCCTCCAGAAGCCCGAGTGGTTCCGCTTCATCTACGTGGCCTCCGAGGCCTGGCAGACCGTCGGCTGGGGCACGATCCTGTACCTCGCCGCGCTGACCGCCGTGGACGACGCGCTCTACGAGGCGGCCCGCA